>JAEEGG010000967.1_pt1 | contig 81694 bp, 66 predicted proteins | sample 9134161 | NCBI WGS metagenome assembly JAEEGG01 (sample SAMN16246543, study PRJNA631951) | gut metagenome | biome: gut microbiome; feature: rumen; material: CR-attached | host: Bos | place: Iran: Karaj | collected 2018-10
TCACGCGGCATGGCTGGGTCAGGGTTCCCCCCATTGCCCAATATTCCTTACTGCTGCCTCCCGTAGGAGTCTGGTCCGTGTCTCAGTACCAGTGTGGGGGACCGTCCTCTCAGATCCCCTACCCATCATCGCCTTGGTGGGCCGTTGCCCCGCCAACTAGCTAATGGGACGCATGCCCGTCCCGCACCGCATCGCTGCTTTCCACCAAAGGGGATGCCCCCGAAGGTGGACATGGGGTATTACCCGGCGTTTCCACCGGCTGTCCCCCAGTGCGGGGTTGGTTGCATACGCGTTACGCACCCGTGCGCCACTCTCGTTCCCCCGAAGGGAAACTCCCGTCCGACTTGCATGTATTAGGCCTGCCGCTAGCGTTCATCCTGAGCCAGGATCAAACTCTTCATTGTATTATTGTTGTACTTTCTTGTTTTCCTGTTAGGGCTCCGCTATGATTTATTGCTGTTCCTTACTCTCGAGACGGACCAGCCTCTCGGCTGACCGTCTCGGACTTATGCTGGCCTCAAGTTTTCAAAGAACTATCCCAAACGGCTTTTTCACTGTTCTTTCTCGTTGTTTGGGACGGCAAAGATACGGCAATTTTTCATACGCGCAAGTTTTTTTTCAAGAAAAAATCATAAAAAAATATAATATTTTATCAACACACTGATAATCAATAAAATAATTTTCGTCATTAAAAATAGCTTCCATATCCCCGTGAGAATCGCGTATTTGCCGTTGGATTGGGTGGTGGATGGAAATACGGCCGTCTCGCGATCAAGGCTCTGTCAATGTAAAATAGGTGCCTTGGCTGGTCATGCACATCGTGATGGTTCCGATCAGAATGAAGTTGATTAGGATGTTCTCCGCGCGCTTCTTATTAATAATAGGTGTAAGTGCCAAAAATTCGTCCATCGTGATGGAAGGGTGTTCCGAAAGGTAATGGAGCAGGGTCATCTCCGGTTCGGTAAAGGTGACCTTGGTGAATTGTTTGTTCTTTTGGTACTTCCAGACTTTGAGCAGGATGGGGTCGGCCACCAGGTTTTCGTCTTTGACCCGGACAAAGATCTTGTAGGCTCCCTGATTGTCGGGTGCCTTGTGTTTTTCCGATTCGTCTTTCGGGATGATGACTTCGAGGACGGTCTTTCCGTTGATTTCCCATTCTTCGGTATGGAACTCCACTTTCGGACGGCAATACATTTCTGCGGCTGCCTGGATCATGTGGATCTCTTCCTCGGAACGGACCCCTGCGATGGCACCGTTGTCTTTGACCCCAACCAACAACCTGCCGCCGTCGGTGTTGGCAAAAGCTGCCAGGGAACGGGCAATCCTTTTGCTGTCGGAAATCTCAAATTTGAAATCCAGCTGCTGGTGTTCGCCTTCCTCGATCAACTTTTGGATGTGCTTGTCTTGGGTTTTCATGACCCTGCAAAAATACGATTTTTTTGTTCAGGACTAAAAAATAGGGGAGGCAAATAAGGCCCTTTTTAGGCCCGCTGAGCGACCCTGTTTTTGGACCCATTCAGGACATGGATAGGGTGGAAATCGTGGCTCAGAAGCGATTTTCACAATTTGAATCTTGTAAAAGCGTTAAAATTTACAAATGTAACTAGATTTATTTATAGCCTTGAAAATTAGTATATTATAAAACTAATTACATTTCTCACATTATAGTTTAATCATGTAAATTAAATTATTATAGTAAACAATCGAATGAAATACAATATATCAATATATAAGTAGCTGATAATCAAAATAATAACAACTATTACTTAAACTAAAATACGAAAGATTTGATGTTTATTTACGAAATCATAGGACAACTGTTATATACTATCTAAATTATTATAAATCAGTTAAATATATTTTATTACTTAAAAAGAAACTTCAGTAGATTATGAAAAGGTAAAGTATTTACAAAAATAAAATCAAGAAAAAGGGATTTTGTAAAAGAATTAGTTTTACTTTTGTAACATCATTCAATGCTGAAATCAAAAAAAATCGGGACAGTATGAAAGACAGAATTGCGCATATCATGAGAGCAAAGAATTTGAAGGCAACCGATTTTGCCGCGTTGCTGGGAATTCAACCTTCGGGTGTGTCTCATATTTTGGCTGGTCGGAACAATCCAAGTTTGGAGTTTGTCAAGCGGATCAAGGAAACCTTTCCTGAGTACAACTTGGATTGGATCATTTTTGGAAAAGGTCCTATGACCACCTCCGAACCCTATAGGAATGCGTTCAACGAAGCCCAACCGAAGAACGCTGAAAACGCCCCTCAACCCCAAGAATCCGCCACCCTTTTTGATGACGTCCTTCCTCAAGAAGCCGTCGAAGAACCGCTTCCCGCACAGGAACATCAGTTGCACGATCCGCTTCCCATGACCGACTTCCCATCCACATCCCCCATTAAACGCATGGTGGTGCTTTACGAGGATGGCACTTTTGAGCAGTATTTGCCGCGGTAAGGCGTCCGAAAGGCGTTTTCTTAATTAATAAGGTGTGTTGTTTCAAGAAATAGTTGTACCTTTGCCAACTATTTCGGCAACCATGGAAAGAGAACGGTTTTATCAGTTGTTGGGCAAGGCCCTGGACACCCCGAAGCGGTGGGTGGTGATTTCGCATCTCAACCCCGACGGTGACGCCATTGGTTCTTCCCTGGCATTTTCACAGTTTCTTCAAAAACTCGGACATGAGGTGTCTGTGATGGTTCCCAACGCATTCCCTGGTTTTTTGGCTTGGATGCCTGGAGCCGACGGCATTCTCCTATATGACAAAGACACCCCTCGTTGTCAGCAACTACTTGCGGAAGCCGATTGGCTCGCCTTGTTGGATTTCAATAGCCCTTCCCGTGCCGGCGCCATGCAAGATACGCTTAATCAGCTGAACATCAATAGAATATTGATCGATCACCACCGTGATCCCGACGAGAGTCCCTACTATTGCGTGCGCTCGGAAACGGAGGTGTCCAGCACTTCGGAACTGGTGGCTGAGATCATTCTCCAGGCCGGGGAATCCTATCTGGATGAATCCATTGCCACCAATGCCCTTGTGGGCATCGTTACCGATACGGGTTCGTTTTCCCATTCGGTGTTTGGCCCTCAAGTGTTTTCCATTTGCGCCAAATTGATCGAACACGCCGCTTCTTACAACCAAATCCATCAGTTGGTGTACGATACCTTCTCGGAAGACCGTCTGCGTTTGCTGGGGTTTGCCATCGGTCATAAAATGGAGGTGCTCGACGACTACTCCACAGCCATTATCTCCCTGGACAAGCGTGAGTTGGAGTCGTTCCATTATCAAATTGGCGATACGGAGGGCATTGTGAACTATCCGCTATCGATGAAGAAAATCAAGATGGCGGTGCTGGTGACCGAGCGTCAGGGCGTGATCCGTTTCTCGTTCCGCTCCAAGGGCTCGTTCTCGGTGCATGCGCTTGCCCAAGCGCATTTCAACGGGGGAGGCCATGTCAATGCGGCTGGAGGAACCCTGAATTGTTCCATGGAGGAGGCTTTGGAAAAGCTGCATCGGTTGTTGCCTGAGTATCAAGCATTGTTGAATCAAGGATGAGAATGGCCATGAAAAATCCGGTTTCTTTATCGTTGCTGCTGCTGTTGGGCATGATGCTGGTTTCCTGCAGGGAACAGCCTGCTCCCAAGGTGCAGACGGAAACGCCCCAGCTGAAGGAAAGCCTCGAAAAGGCCAACCGGTATCTGGTTGCTGAAGAGGAGGAGGACATCCAAAACTATATTGCACGCCACAAGTTGGCTCCGATCGCCACCGGTACCGGGCTCCGGTATCAGGTGACCCAGTCGGCGACGGGCGATTCCATCCGTCCCGGGCAGCGGGTTAGCATCGACTATGTGCTCTACAACATCATGGGTGACGTCCTCTATTCTTCAGAGAAGGATGGCGTCAAGACCTTCGAGGCGGGCTGTGGCGATGTGGAGGCGGGGCTTGATGAGGCGATCTTGCACCTCCGGAAAGGGGAGGTCGCCACGGTGATCATTCCTTCCCATCTGGCCCACGGCCTGCAGGGCGACCACGACCGCATTCCTCCTCGTGCAACCTTGATCTATATTGTGAAAATCATAGACGTCAAAGAATGAGAACAAAGCGCATTTATGGTTGGATCATGGGCTTGTTTGGCCTGCTCCTGTTGGTGGGATGCCAACCGAAATATCCTGGCTATCAGCGGACTGAAGAGGGATTGTATGTCCGTTTCATAGAAACGGATTCGACCCGTCCAAAGCCGGCGCAGGGGGACTTCCTGAAACTGGCCATGGACTGTTTTCTTCGGGATTCCCTGTTGTACAGCAGTTCGGCAAAGGGTGAATCGCCTCGTATCCAATTGAAACCCTCCGGCTTTCGTGGCGACATCCTGAGTGGCTTGGCCCTGATGCGGGAGGGCGACTCCGCCTCGTTCCTGGTACAGGCCGATTCGGCCTGGAACGCCATGTTCGGTGCTGTTCCAGGCACGGTGTCCATTCGTCCGAAGGACCGAATCCGTTATGAGATCCGTTTGGAAAAGATCCAAACCAAGGAGGATTTCCAGTTGGAGGTGGAAGCGTTGTACGAATCGATCAGATCGCAGTCGGAGGCGGATTTCCAGGCGTATCTGGAACAACAACAAATCGATGCCAAACCCACGGAGAACGGAGTCTATTGCTGGACTACCCAAGCCGGCAATGGTCGCCGTCCCTCGTCTGGCGACTTGGTGGAGGTGAACTATGTGGGCCGGTTCCTGGATGGGACGGTCTTCGACTCCACGTATCGTGACGATTCCTGTTTCCGCTTTGTCCTTGGCAATGGTTACGTGATTCCCGGTTGGGAGGAGGTGCTTCCCAGGATGCAGGTCGGATCCCGTATCACGGCTCTTATCCCCTTTGCCATGGCCTACGGAGACCATACAGTGGGCCGCATTCCTCCCTATTCCAACCTGGTTTATGACATTGCGCTTCAAAAGATTACGGATTCCGAGGAAGTGGAACGGCAATACCGGGAACGGATGGAAACGGTGAAAGCCCAATCGAAGGCGGATTTCCAGGCTTATCTGGAAGCCCACCACATCAGTGAGACACCTACACCCTCGGGCTTGTTCATTCTTCGGAAGCAGCCGGGAAACGGACGTCATGCAGGTGCCGGAATGAAGGCCCGGATCCGATTTGAGGCCCAGACCTTGGATGGCGTTCGGATGGGAGTCTCGGAGGAACCCTACCAGGAAGTGGTGATTGGCAAAGGCGCTGTGCTGGCCGGGGTGGACGAAGGCCTGCTTTCCATGTCGGAAGGGGAGACGGTCACCCTCTTGATTCCCTATCCGTTGGCCTACGGTGCCATGGGTTACGGGAACATCCCGCCCTATACGAATATCCTCCTGGACCTGCAGCTGGTGGAGCTGCTTCAAGGAGATGAAAATGAATGAAAAACAATTAGTTACATAAACAAAACCAACAAAAATGAAGAGAAGTGTTCTTCTGGTGGCCATGAGCCTCCTGTTCGGTGCCGTGCTGACTTCTTGCGGCCCGAAGTCTCCCTTCCCCGGCTATAAGCCGACGGATACGGGATTGTATTACAAGCAAATCAAAGCCGGTCAAGGCGAACAAATCAAAGACGGTGACGTCATCAAGGTGCGTCTGGCCTATTACATCAACGACTCCCTGCTGTATACCACCGACATGCTTCCCGAGCCTGCCTACGACATGGTGCATGAATCCTTGTTCCAGGGCGACCTGTACGAGGGCTTCCGCATGATGCATGTGGGCGACTCCATGTCGTTCATGATCAATGCGGATTCGGTGTTCAACAAGCAGTTCCACGCTCCGGTCGTACCCGATTTCGTTACTCCGGGTGCCTATATGCGTTGGGAAGTCACGGTGGATGAAGCCATGACGGAAGAGGCCTTCCACGAGATGAAGGACAAGGAAACCGCTGCCCTCCAGCAGGCTTCGAAAGATGCCTTTGCTGCCTATCTGGCCGAGAACGGCATCGAAGCCCAGCCTACTGAAACGGGTCTGGTGTATGTGTGCACCAAGCCGGGCAAGGGTCCCAAGCCTGCCGTCAACCAGAACGTGAAGGTCCACTATACCGGCAAGCTGCTTGACGGTACCGTGTTCGACTCCTCGGTGGAACGTGGCGAACCTTTCGAGTTCCAACTTGGAACCCATCAGGTGATCCCCGGATGGGACGAAGGCATTGCCCTGATGTCGAAGGGTGAGAAGGGTATCCTCTACATCCCCTCAGAGCTGGGTTATGGTCCGCGTCAAGCCGGTCCGATTCCGCCGTTCTCCAACCTGATCTTCGAAGTCGAATTGATCGATTTCAAGTAATCCGGCATACGAAGGAAACGATAGCGGGGCGGCCCTGTCAGGGCCGCCCCGCTCGTTTTATTCGTGGGTAGGGAATAGCTTATTCCGAGACTTCCTCGAACGTCTCCTGTCTGGTGTAGTAGAGGTCGAGTACTGTGATCAAGGCGGCGCAGCTCCAAACGGGAACGGCCAGTTTGTCGGTATCGAGGAAGTTGTTGAGGAAACCGTGCACAAAATAGCTGAAGAAGGCCAAGGTGGCGCCCAAGGTCATGATCTTGGCTTTCTTGTTCTTGGCCCTACCGTAGGCTTTCAATCCGGTATAGACCACCGTGATGACCAAGGCCAGCACCAGGAGGGAGCCGACGACACCTTGTTCGGCCAAGGGCCCGATGTATTCGCTGTGGGCATTGCCGCCATCGCCGGCGTTGGTGCTGATGATGGTCTTCTCCTTCGACATCTGATAGGGGGCATAGACGAACTGGTAGGTGCCTGGGCCCCATCCGAAAACGGGACGTTCCGAGAAGAGACGGAAGGCCGACTGCCAGCGGTTGATGCGCTCCAGGTTGGAGGCGTCGGTGGAGATGTTGGTGATCGACTGGATGTTCTCTATGACATCGCCGGAGGCATCCTGGCTGTTGTGCTCCAAGGCGTCGATGATCTGATGCTGGAAGACGAAGAACAGTCCTACCAGCACGACTACCGCCGTCAAGATCCAGCGGAACTTGATTTTCAGCAACACGCAGATCAGCACGCCTAGCGCAGCCACGAGGCTGATCCAAGCGGCGCGGCAACTGGAGAGCACCATGGCGACACTCAACACGGCGACGACACCCAGGATGAGGATCCTGCGGGCACTCTTCAGACCGGGTAGGCAGGCGTAGGTGATGGCCAGGATGAGGTAGATGGCCAGGGCCGCTCCGTAGGCCGTATGGTCATTGTAAAAAGGCGACATGACCCAGTGGGCGGAATCGCCGTCGAAGCCGTGCTTGGCGTGGTTGAGGGTCGTGTAGACCACCACGATGCAGAGGCTTGCGATATAGAGCCAGATGAACCAGTCGATGCGACGGGGTTTCTTGAACAGCAGGGCACACAGGAAGAAAGAGGGGATGACGAACCAGAGTCTCGCCACGATGAACTTGATCGAGACCACCGGCATCTCACTGGTAATGGTCGTGACCAGCATCCAGATGAACATGCAGTAGATCACGATGGAGATGGGATGGTGTGCGATGTTGCGGTCGTATTTCCCGTCGTTCAGCAATTTGGCGATGAACAGGATCAAGACGCCGGCGAGCAGGGGCTCCGCCGGCAGCGACACCGCCAGCTGTTCGAATTCCTCCAACACCACGGAAAGGGGAACCAGAAAGCTGATCAGCATCATCACCTTGTCGAGCGAGAAGATATAGAGCAGGAGGATACCCAGCACCGCCGGGAGGGCAAAGAACAGGTAGTTGCTCTTCTTGACCACCAGGAACAGCGACACGGCGACGAACAAGGCCGCAATGAGGTAAATCCATCCTATCTTAGCCTTCTTGGTCATTTCTTAGCTGGGGCGAAACGTTTGCGGTTTTCGATGATGAAAAGGACGAGGATGGTCAGCAGGAATGCGCCTAATCCACTCAGTGCCACGATGATCCAGCGGACGGGATAGGACTTCTTGTCGGCGGGATACGGTTCGGTGACAATGTTGGAGTAGGTGAGTTCGGAGTTGAAGAAACGCAGTTCCTTTTCATAGTCCATCTTGATGGAGGCATAGGTGTTGCCTTCAGCCATGATCTTGGTTTCCAGGTCGATGGCCTGCGGTCCGTATAGCTCAAGGTTTTGTTTCAACTCGTTGGCCTTGCCGGAACCGTTGATATAGCCTCTCGTGATCTCACGGGCCTGTCCGCTATAGTTGGTGATGCCGTATTGGGTACCCAGATCGGACAGCTGCTGCTTCAGCGAGTCGATGCCTTGTTGTTTCAGCGCCAGTTGGCGTTCGTACATGGAAACCACTTCGCCGACCTTGTCACGATGCAGCTTGGATACCTTCTGGTCGTAGAAGTGAAGGATGTCCTTGGCGATGTTGCAGGCAACGACGGGATCCTTGTCGTTGACCACGATGGAAATGGCCTCGTAGGGAGTCTTCGAAACCTTGATTTTCTCATGATACTCATACATCATGTAGGTCTTGGCAAACTGGTAGTTGCGGTCGATCTTGTAATGCGACCAAAGGTCGTATTTCTCGATGATGGAGTCGGCGATGGATTGGGAATTGATGATTTGCAGCATCTGTTCCGTCTCGCTTTCGTCGGAGTAGGGGCTGATGTTGGCCGGATAGGCGATGGCTTCCGACTTGAACAGCGGCGTGATAAAGGCAGCGCTGGAGAAAATCGCGCCACAGATGGCAGCGGCTACCGTGATGATCAGGATGTGCCACTTCCATTTCAGGATCAGCTGAATGAGTGAGAGATTGTTGAAGTTGTTATCCATATTTTTATCAGTTGTTTCGTGAATGAGGTTATCGGGGAGCAGGTCGTCGTCTTCGTTGAGCTCTTGAATCAAGGTGTGAATTCTCGACTTGATTCGGTCAAGTTTGACGGGGTTCCTGGGTCTTTTCTGGGGCACCGGCGGCCTTTCCTCGAAAAAAGGTGCCGTATCGGTCGGCCAAGCCTAGCAGGATCAAAAGGAGCAGGAAGGTGGCCAGCACGGTGACGACCACGATGATCCAACGGATGGGATAGCTTTTGTGTTCTGCCTGGAACGCGGAGGTGACGACGAACTTGTGCGGCACGTCCTCGGTGGCATCCACCTTGGCTTCCTCGTATTTGGTCTTGACCAGGGAGAGCTGGAGCCGGTCGTGGTCGAGCTTCTCGCTGATGGCGTAATAGGCACCGCCATATTGGGCCAGGATGTCGAGGTGGTCTTGGATGTTCTTCACGCCTTGGTGGTTGCCCTTGCCCAACTCAACGGCGAGTTGCTGGCTGAGCATCTCCACTTGCGACTCGTAGTCGAACACCCCCAGTTGACGGAGCGTGTTGAGAGAGTCTTCGAGCGCGGCCATCTCGGCGCAAAGGTTCTTGTATTCGGTGTCGACCAGTTGGAAGGCCTTGACGGCCACTTCCTTCTGCATGGTATTCATGGTGGAGTCGTAAAGCTCCGCGATGTCATTGGCCATCTGTGCCGCCAGGGCGGGGTCGGCATCCATGACGGTGATCCGGACGGCGTTGTATTCGGTTCTTCTGAATCGGATTCTGCTGTCGTACAGTTTGTTAAGCCTTGTGTAGGGGTATTTGGAGTCGGGTTTGATACCGTAATGCTCCATGAGGTTGAAACGTTCAATCACCTTGTCGCGGATGCGGTTGGAATTGAGCACCTGCAGCATCTGTTCTGTCTGTTCGCTCTCGCCAAATTCCAAGATGTCCTTGTTGGATTGATAGGTGGTGCTGATCAATACCTTGGAGATGGAGTTGCTCGAAGTGGGATAGAGGATGACGGTGGATTTGTACAGGGGTGTGATGAACCAAGGGGAACTAAACAAAACAGCCATCAGGGCGGCTACTGCCAATAGGATCAAGACACCCTTCCTATGGTCTGCAAGCAACCGACACAGGTACTTGGCGTTGAAGGTATCTTTGGAAGTATCTTGCATAGCATTCATGTTTCGGAAAGAATAGAATGCCAAAATTAGGAAAATCTCTTGAATGGGCAATCAAAAAAATGAGGGTCAGCCTATCTTTTTTCTGCAGGAAGGACGAGGGCGATCATTTCTTTTATACGTAACAGCCTGGTAATGAAGATCAATCCCACGTTGACCAGGAAGGCGAGACCGAAGGCCAGGTAGGGGTTGGGGAGGAGTTGTTTGAGCCCCCAGGTGGACAGGACGACACAGGCGCCGAACAGCAGGATATGCAGCCAGTAGCGGATGCCCAGCCGTAGGTGGAAGATCTTCTCGCAGAGCAGGTATTGGGCCAGGGCGGTCACGGCTTGCACGGATAGGCTGGTGCAGGCGGCACCTACCGATTGGAAGCGCGGGATGACGATGAAATTGAGTGCGAAATTGATGGCCACGCCCGCCAAGGCCACCAGGTTGAGCAGCTTGAGGCTTCCGTTGGCCGTGAGCAGGGTCCCGAAGATGTATGTGGTGGAGAGGCAGAAAAAGCTTCCCATCAACAGGGGGAAGACCCTGGCATATTGACCCATGCGGACCAGATAGGCGGCCTGGGTCTCGCCGGGTTCGGGATGGTACATCAGGGTCATGATCTCCTGGCGGAAGAAGATGCACATCACCATGACGATGCCGGTCAGCGCCACCATGGTGTTGAACGAAGTCTTGGTCAGGTCTTTCAGGTCGTCTTTGCGGGCGATGGCGTTGGAGAACATGGGCAGGAGCATGATGGCAAACAGGTTGGAGATGTTGTTGCCCGCATCGAACAGGCGGTAGGAGCGGCTATAGACGCCGGCTTGCACGCCTCCGTCGTCGAGCATGCGCTCCAGCAGGAATGGCTCGATGCGGCTGTAGACGCTCATCAGCAGTACCAGGATGGCAAAGGGAAGGCTTTGCTTGAGGATTTCACCGAAAAACCGGAAATTGATCCTGAAACTCAGATGGTTGACATGCCGTAGTACCAGGATCAAGGCTACGACGATGGTGAAGACGTAGGCCAGGGTCTGCACCTGGAGGTACCAGACCACGTTGAACCGTTCGCGCGGGAACCAGCCCGACCATAGGATGAACCCCATCAACAGGATGGAGAGCACACGGTCGAACACCGAGAGGAAGCTGTCCGCCTTGAACAGCAGCAGCCCTTGCAGGTTGGAGCGCAGAAACAGCACAAACGAGAGCAGGATTTGGTTGATCCCGCACCAAAAGAGCAACTTCAGCTGGTAGCCTTCGCGGAAGCCGTTGAGGTAGCCGACGACAAAGATGACCATCGCATACAGCACACCGAGCAACAACTTGATCTCGGCCAATCCGGCAAAATGCTTTGAGAGCATCCCGTGGTCCTGGGCGATGTTGCGGCTGTTGAAGTTGGTGATTCCGAGGTCGAGCAGGATGTAGAAGAGGTAGGAGAAGTTGAAGATGGAGAGGTACTGTCCGTAGATGGCGTCACCCAGCATGTTCTGCACCTCCCTGTCGATGCCCAGGATCCAGAACGGCTTCACCAATAGGTTAAGCAGGAGAAGAAAGATGATATTCTTGATGAAACGGTTCTGCATGCGTGCGAATGGAATTCAAAGGGCAAAGGTAGAAAAATATCGTGAGTTGCATGGCGGGGTTTCAAAATTATATGTATTTTTACCACGAAATACCAGTTGCAGAAGACATGAACAGAGAACAGGAATCCGTCGATACCATGACGGAAGAATTGGTGGAAGAAGAAAAGAGTCTGTTGCTTATCAACGACGATCACAATACATTCGAATACGTGATAAAGAGTCTGGTCGAAGTGTGCGACCACACCTACGAGCAAGCCGAGACCTGTGCGTGGATCACCCACTACAAGGGGAAGTGTGCCATCAAGTATGGAACCTTTGAGGAGTTGAAACCCTACTACGACGCCCTGTTGGCAAGGCAACTCTATGTCAGCATTCAGTAATCAGGAAAGGAGTTGACGGATGAGGAATGCCTATACCCCCGAAGAACGGGTGCAGATCCAGCAGGCATACGAGGCGATGCTGGAGGACATCCGGCCCAATGTGTATGATCCTGAGAAACTTAAGGTTGTCGAGGAAGCCTATCGGTTTAGCTTGGAGAAATATGATGGCAAGTATATGGTCTCGGGTAAGGCCTATCTTTTCCATCTGATAGATCTGGCCCGCATCGCCGTGTTGGAGGTGGGTTTGGGTTATATGTCGGTGGTAGCGGCGTTTCTTCATGGCATCACCTATAAGGAACAGGTGGACATCGGCTATCTGGAGGAGCGCTTTGGCAAGCGAATCGCCACGGTTTTGAGAGGATTCGACAAGATTTCGGCGCTGCATACCGAAAGGGTTGCCTACAACTCCGATAACTTCCGCGACCTCTTCCTCTCCCTTGCAGAGGACATGCGTTCGGTTTTGCTGAAGGTAGCGCACCGTGTGTATGATGTTCGCAATCAGCAGGATATCGACGCTGACCGTCTCGGGAAATATTTTCACGAGATCAAGTACATCTACATCCCGATCGTGCACCGCCTTGGCCTTTACAAGATCAAAGCGGAACTCGAGGAGAAGCTGTTGTTGTTTGAAAACCCAGAGGTGTATCATGACATCAAGGCCAAGATAGAGGCCACCGAGGAGAGCCGTAGACATATCGCGGAGCGCTTCCTGGCGCCCATCAGAAACCGTTTGGATTCGGAGATCAAGAACGGGAAATACAAGTTCACCTATATGATCAAATGGCGCGTGAAGTCCATCGCATCCATTTATGCCAAGATGAAGGCCCAAAACGTGCCTTTCGAGAAGGTCTATGACTTGCTGGCAGCCCGTGTCATCATCGATTGCGCCCCCAAAGATGAGATCGAGTACTGCTGGTGCGTCTATGCGGACATCACCAACTTGTACGAGCCGGTGCCGGAGCGGATGCGCGATTGGATCACCAAGCCCAAGGCCTCTGGTTATGAGTCGCTTCATGCTACGGTGAAATTCGACGAAAAGGTGTTTTTCGAGGTTCAGATCCGAACGACACGGATGGACGAGGTTGCTGAGATGGGACAAGCGGCGCACTATCTTTATAAAGGGGACAAGCAGAGCTCAGAGGATTGGCTCGTCGGGGTTAGGCAAGTGCTGGAAAACCCCGAACTGGTGTCGCTTGAAAACTCCTACAAGAAGGACTTTAAGTCTGACAAGATCTTCATCTTTACGCCCGAGGGCGACTTGAAGCAGCTGCCACAAGGCTCTACCGTGCTCGACTTTGCCTACGAGATCCATACCAAGGTGGGAGAGACCTGCAACGGCGCCAAGATCAACGGCCGTGTGGTGCCCATCCGTCAAGAGCTCTCCAATGGCGACAGGGTGGAGATCATCACCAACAAGAAGCAGTCGCCCAATGCCGACTGGCTGAACTGGGTGGCCACCGAGAAGTCGCGCAACAAGATACGGCGTTTCCTGAAAGAACAAGAACTGAAGGAGTCGGAGTTGGGCAAAGGCTTGCTGCATCGACGCCTGAAAAACTGGAAGATCCCTACCACGGAAGATACGATCGAGATCCTGGTGAAGGGGTTCAAGCTGGAAAACTCCCTGCAGCTCTATCATCGGATCGCCACGGAAAAGATCGACCTTCAAACCATCAAGCATTTCCTTGCCGACTACTTTGAGCAGAAAGGTGAGAAAGTCGAGAAAATGGAGTCTGAACCGGTCGAGCCCATTCGGAAGGAGGCCAGTTTTGAGAACGACGAGTGTCTCTCGATAGGCGAGGATATCAAGAACGTGAATTACCGGCTTGCCAAATGTTGCAATCCCATCCCTGGCGACCGTGTGTTCGGTTTTGTGACCAACGAGGGCAACCTCACCATCCATCGCGTCAATTGCCCTAATGCCAAGAGCATGCAGGAACGCTACGGCTACCGTATTATCAAGGTGAAATGGAACGGCATCGAGGAGGGTGGTTCGCAGGCGACCATCCGCATCCATGGCAACAACATGCAGGGATTGTTGGGGAAGATTACCCGGGTCATCTCCGAAGACATGCAGGTGGATATGAAGAACCTGACCTTCAACTCCGACAAGCATGGCATGGTGGAGGGCAGGGTGGTGCTCCAGATTTCGGACGTGGAGGCCCTGGAGCAGCTGATGAGCCGGATCAAGGGCATTGATGGGGTTTTGGATGTAATTCGGATCGATGAATGAAAAAGACCGCACCCCGTAGGGGTGCCCTGTCGGTAGCCAGGGCTGTTGGGACCAGCCCTGGGAAACAGATGGGAAAACGAAACACCCCGTAGGGGTGCCCTATCGGTAACCAGGGCTGTTGGGACCAGCCCTGGGAAACAGACGGGAAAACGAAACACCCCGTAGGGGTGCCCTATCGGTAGCCAGGGGTTGTCAAACCCCTGGAAAAAAAAAGGGGGTTGTCAAACCCCTGGAAAATAAAATAATTCGCCAGGGGCGACCCCCTGGAAAAAATGATTAGAAATGAAAAAAGGATTTTTGATTGGTTTGATGCTGTTGTTGGTGGGGGGCTTGTCAGCCCAGGACGTTCCGGAGGACGATGCTTCGTTCCCGGTGATCCGGATCACCACGGACGGCCCCATCGTGAACACCCCTGCTGTGCACGGGGTCATCCGTGTGACCGACACCACAGGCATGACCATCGAGATGCATGCCGGGTTCAAGATCCGAGGCACTTCCTCGCAACAATACGACAAGAAATCGTACCGTGTGGAGCTTTGGGCCGATTCGACGGGGACGGTGATGGCCGACACCACCTTCCTCGGGATGCGCAGCGACGACGACTGGAACCTCGAGGCGATGTGGGCGCAACCGTTGCGTTTGCGTGACAAGATAGCCAACAATTTGTGGATGGAGTTGTACCAGCTGCCTTATCTGGAAAACGAGCCAGAGGCAAGGCCTGGCATCCGCATGGAATATGTCGATTTGTATCTCAACGACAGCTATGTCGGGGTCTATACCCTCACGGAACGTATGGACCGCAAGCAGCTGGGGTTGAGGAAGTACAACGGTAACCTGCGTGGGCTGCTGTTCAAGGGAAACGGCCCGGGAGCCCCTACCTTCGATACCTTGCCCGATTACGACAACACCTCCGACGTCTGGGACAACTACGAGTGGGTCTATCCCAACGAGAGCGACACGGTGATCGACTGGAGCGACTTGTACAGCTTCACCAATTTTGTGATGAATGCCTCCGACATTGCCTTCAACGCCCAATACGGGACGATGTTCGACGTGGATAACGCCATCGACTATTATCTGTTTATCAATGCCTTGAAGGCGATGGACAACATGGGACGCAACCTCTTTGTCGCCCGTTATAAGAAGTCAAGTCCGTTCCTGTATCTGCCCTGGGACTTGGATGCCATCTGGGGACTGGATACCGAAGGGGCTCAGACCGACGACGCCCAGGCGCTTGTGGGCAACGGTTTCTACGACCGGCTGCTGGGTGACTGTAGCGCGAATGGCTTTGCCCTGCGGGCGCGTGACCGTTACAATGCCTTGCGGGAAACCGTGTTGAACCGGGATCACATCATGGCGATGGTGCAGGAGCAATACGATTGGCTGATGGCCAACGGTGTCTACGCGCGGGAACACGAGGCCTGGCCGGAGTTCGAGGTGGACGAAAGCCAGCTCGACTACCTGAGTGACTGGCTGGACCGTCGTTTTGCCTACCTCGACGAGGAAATCAACGCAGCCTGTGGTACTTGGGAGGTGGAAACGGTGGAGGCGACGCCGCTGGTGGAGGTCTTCCCGAACCCCGCCAAAGACCGGGTGCATGTCCGTTTCGCCGAGATGCCAACGTGCGAGGTGATGATCGGCTTGTACGACATGACGGGTCGGAGGGTCGCTGCAGTCTCCGGCACCGACCTTGTGCTGACCCTTCCCATCCAAGGCCGCTGCAGCGGCCTCTATACCCTGGTGATCCAACAGAAAGGGGACCTGTTCACCGAACGCGTCCTTGTCCAATAATTTGCTGATTCTTAATTCTTAACGATATGACTACCATCAAAGGAACTTACAAAGGCAATCTCCGTAACGAGATGACCCATGTGCAGTCGGGCAACACCATCCTTACCGACGCACCCACCGACAACCATGGCAAAGGCGAGGCTTTCTCGCCGACCGATTTGGCCTGCGCTGCGTTGGCAGGCTGCATGATGACCATCATGGGTATCAGCGCCCAGGGCCACGATTTCAACATCGACGGCACCACCTATACGGTGAAGAAGACCATGGCTGCCGACCCGCGTCGCATCGGGCAGATCGACCTGGTGTTCAACTTCCCGCCTCGCGACTACACCCAGGCACAGCAGAAGCTGTTGTGGGCGGCTGCAGAGAGCTGTCCCGTGGGTCGTTCGTTGCATCCCGATGTCATCGTCAACATCACCATGAATTTCCAGTTCTGATGGAGTACGACATGCTGAAGGGGCTCCACCACAGCGAGACGCTGGTGGTGGAGCACAAGGACACCGCTGCCGTGTATGGCTCCGGTTCGTTGGAGGTGTTTGCCACCCCGGCCATGATCGCCCTGATGGAGAAGACCTGTCTCGACAGTGTCAATGACAAGATCGGGGAGGGGAACACCACCGTGGGCATCGCAGTCAACATCAAACATCTGAAAGCCAGTCCTGTGGGTTCCACGATTCGTTGTGACGCCGCCCTCGTTGATGTGGATCGCAAGCGTTTGGTCTTCGAGGTCCGCTGTTTCGAAGGCGAGACCTTGGTCGGCGAAGGCATCCACGAGCGTTTTGTGGTGGATAGCGTGAAATTCATGGGTAAGATTGGAATGAACCCTTAGGCCAAACCCCTGTGACATGAGGTGTCACCCGAAGGGGTGCCCTAATGGTAGCCAGGGGTTGTCAACCCCCTGGGAACGGATGATGATCGGAATCACACCCCGTAGGGGTGCCCTGTTGGTAAAAAAAGAGAGCGGCTTGTCAGCCGCTCTCCGTGTTTTGTGTGATGTTTAAGGCATCGATTAACGTCCAAGGACCTTTGCGCAGTGCTCCTGGAAGTCGAGGTACGCTTTCTGCGTGGCCTCGTCCATCTGGTCTTCCATGCCATAGAGGACGTTGCTGAGCTGGTTCAGCTGTTTGAAGAGCTCGGTGTCTTTGCCAAAGAGACCATCGGTAACGAGTCCATGGCCTTTCTCCATGAGTTCCTCAGCGGGATAGTTTTGTTCAAAATAAGTCAGGATGCCGTCGGCCTGTTTTACCACCTCAGGATAATCCGCAGTGGTGAGGCTGAACATTCTGTTGGTGAGATCGTTCACTTTCTTGGCGTCGTAGGGCTTGTTACCGCCTCCGCAGGCCACCATCATGATGGCAACAGCCACCAAAACAAACAGTTTTTTCATTTTTAATAGGTTTTGTTGATTATAAAATGTGTTTAGTTGGTTTTGCAAACGCAAAGATAAGGATGTTTTTTTCTGTGATTAAGAAAAACCATAATAAAATTATGGCTCCATCATGTTTTTTAGTGCCTCCCCAATGAAGGTGGCCGACATCCGTACCAGTTCCACGCAGGGACGTTTTTTGTAATAGGTTTCGGTGCGAGGCGAAGGGATGGGCGACTCCTTGACGGGAGCGACGCCCAACAGCTCCCGGCAGATGATGCTGCCGTTGGCTTCGCGGAAACGCTCGGCCACTTGTTGGACGAGGGCGTAGCAGCGGGTCTTGGAGGCCAGGTCATGGGGATCGTCGCAGGGGATGGCCAAGCCCGCTACCAAGGCGGCACCGCTCACGGTGCCGCACACCTCGCGCATCCTGCCAATGCCCGCCCCTAAGGGGGCGGCGATGATGGCGGCGGTCTTGGGCTCCATGCCGAAAAGGTCGGCGTAGGCCATATAGACCGCCTGGGCGCAGTTATAGCCGCTTTTGAAATTATTCACGGCTTGCTCGGCGCGTGCTTCGACATCCAAGGTGCTGTAGTCGGGACTCATTCCACCATGATTTTGAGGATCTCCACGTCGGTCTCCTTCATGCCGTAGCGGCCAAGGCAACCGATATGGTCGATGGTCTCTTCCACGTCTTTGCCGATGATGCCGTCGCCGCCCAGGAGGTTGTCGCCGTGCTTGCTCATCTCGAAGCCGAGCAGGCCCGCTTCGACGGCCAAGGCGATCTTGCCGGCGCAGGAGGGCTTGGCACCGTCGCAGACGATGCCGGCGGCCATGCCCAGGGCGTTCTCCAGGGTGTGTTCGATGATCTCGAAGCTGTGTCCCAGCAGGTAAGCGACGCCGCATCCCGAGGCACAGCCGGCGCTGACGGCGCCGCAGTAGGCCGAGAGACGGCCGATGCCGGTCTTCTGGTGGATGGCCACGAGGTTGGAGAGGGCCACAGCACGGATGGTGCGGTCCTCGTCGATATGGAACTCCTCGGCGAAGGCGAGGACGGGAAGGCTCACGGTCATGCCTTGGTTGCCGCTGCCCGAGTTGATGATCACAGGCATCTCGCAGCCGCTCATACGGGCGTCGCTGCCGGCGGCGGCCCATGCCTTGGCTTTCTGGCGGATGTCGTTGCCTACACGCAGGATGGTGCTGCCCACATTGGCGCCCCAGTTGTTTTTGAGGCCATCCATGGCGATGGCCTTGTTGCATTCCATCTGGGGTACGATGATGGGCTTCAGGTCTTCGAGATCGGCCGTGTTGGCGAAGTCGTAGATCTGCCTCATGTTGAGGCACTTGCGATCGGTGAGCTTGGCGTTGGCGTCGGCTTCGTAGCCCGAGTCGAAGAGCACCTCATCGTTCTTTTCGATCTTGACGATATTGGTATGGTGTCCTGCAATACGAACACTGGCGGATTGGTTGCCGTCATAAAGGATTACGGTGACATCGAGCTGGGCGATGACATTCAAGGGCACGATGGTCATCAGCGTGTCGTCGAGGAACTGAACGATTTGCTGTTTCTGTTCCGGGGTCACCTCGGCAATGACTTCCAACGCCTTTTCCGGATTGCCGGCCACGATGCCCGCCGCCACGGAGGCTTTCAGTCCTTTCATGCCCTTGGTGTTGGGCACGATGACGCTTTTCACGTTTTTGATGATGTTTCCGCTGGCTTTGATCTCCACCCGTTTGGGCATGGAGCCCAGCACCTCGCGCGCCTTGGCGGCGGCGTAGGCCAGGCAGATGGGTTCGGTACAGCCCATGGCGGGCACGAGTTCTTCTTTCAGGATCGCCAGATACGACTGGTAACAACAATCGGATTTGTCCATATACTTATTTCTTACTTTTTCTTTAATTGCTTCTCGAGATCATCACCAGGCTCACCTCCACGTCGTCGTTTTCGGAGATCAGCTCGATCCAGGTGTTGTTCTCGCTGAACCACTTGTACTGACCGCCGATGCGGAAGAGGTAGGTCTTTTCGTCTTCGCTCTCGCTGATGGCGAGTACGAAGCCGCCGTTCTTGCCGGCTTCACTGCCGAAGCTGACGATCATCGGGAAGCTCTTGCCCGGGGTGAGGTTGCGGGCCTTCAGGATGATGTAGTTGGAACGGCGCGAGGCCACGTCGACCGGGTTGAACGTGAAACGTCGCGGGGTATTGGCCGCCATGGTGAAGGCCTCGGTGTTGAGTTCATACAGTTTGTTCTCTTCGATGAGGCGGTCGATCTTGTCGATCATCTCGATGGGGTAGGGCTCGCCCAAGCCGAGTTCGACGGCTTTGGCGTAGTTCTCCACGGCCTTGTCGAGGGCCTTGGCGGCATATTGCTTGTCGCCCTCCTTGATGAAGGTGTTGTATTGGGCACGCAGGGCGGCCATCTTCTCGTTGTCGAGACGCTCCGCCTCGGCCAGCTTGGCCGTGGCCTCGGCGTCGCCGGGTTTGGCAACCAACGCCATGTTGTATTGTGAGACGGCCTCGCGGTAGTTCTCGTCGTTCATGAAACGGGTGGCGGCGGCCATGGCGGCGTCATAACGCTTTTGGGCCTCTGCGGCGATGCGGGCGAAGATACCGTCGATTTCCGCGATCTTTGCGGTGGCGGTGGTGTTGCCTTCGTCTTCGGTGAACACCTCTTGGTATTTCTGCTTGGCTTCTACGAGCTTCTCCTCGTTGAAGAGGGCATCGGCAGCGTCGAGGATCGTCTTGATCCGGGCTTGACGTTCCGCCTCGGCTGCTGCCGCAGCCTCGGCGGCCAACCGAGCGGCTTCCGCCTCCGCGGCCAGCCTGGCGGCCTCCTGTTCAGCAGCGATGCGCGCAGCCTCTGCCTCGGCAGCCAATCGTGCGGCTTCTTCTTCGGCTGCCTTTCGTGCCGCTTCCTCGGCGGCTAGCCTGGCAGCTTCCTGTTCTGCGGCGATCCGTGCGGCCTCTTGTTCCGCTGCGATGCGCGCCGCTTCGGCCTCGGCGGCCAATCGTGCGGCTTCGGCCTCGGCAGCCAGACGGGCTGCCTCCTGTTCCGCGGCGATGCGGGCTGCCTCTTCGGCGTCCTGCTGGGCGATGAGCGGATCGAGGCGGGCAATCATATCCAAGGCGTAGGCATCGCCGGCGACGACGTTCAGGGCGCTCTGGTACTGGGCCTTGGCTTCTTTATAGGCTTTGGTCTCGTAGAGTCTGTCGGCCTCGGCGATGACACTGTTGTAACGGTCGTGGACGTCTTTCGACGACTGCATGGACTGCAGGAGGTTCTTCGCCTGAGGATCGTCGGGGAAGAGTTCCAGTGCCTGGTTCAGCTTGGCGATGGCGCCTTCGTAGTTCTTGCGGAGCCCCAGCTGGTTGGCTTCTTCGAGGAAGGTGTTGAACTGGCCCACCTTGTCGTTGTAAAGCTGTTGCAAGCGGCGTGCCTCGACCAGTCGGTCCTTGGGCAGCTTGTCGTTGGGGAAGATCTCGGCAGCCGTCTCAAACTGCAGGATGGCGGCGTCGAAGTTCTCCTCTTCGAGCAGGGTGTTGCCCTGGGCGATGGCACGGTCGTAGGCATCTTGCTTGTCTTTGCGTTCCTGAAGCAGGTCGCGGATGGCTTGGGCCTGGGTGCCGACATACTTGTCGTCGGGGAAGATGGCCAGGGCCTTGTCGTATTCGGCGAGGGCTTCCTCGTAGCGGTTCTGGGCGTTGAGGGCGTCGCCCGCGTCGAGGTGGGCGTAGAACACCTCCTGACGCTCGCTGTCGGCCTGGATCTTGGCCAGGGTCTCGTTCAGCTTGGACTGGGCCTCGGCGTCCTTGGGACGTTGCTTGAGTGCCATCTCGTAATAGGTCTTGGCACTGATATAGTCTTTGGCGGCGTATTTGGTGTTGCCGCTCCGCATCAACGATTCGTAGGTCTCGGCGTTCTGTGCCAGGACGTTGGCGGAGCAAAGCAAGGCTGCACCCAATGCGATTCCGAACAGTATTCTCTTCATGTGCGATCTTATTAAATAATAAGGCTAACGTTTTATTTCATGTTTTATTTTTCCCCTGTTTCATATTCCCGTCGTTTCAGATCCGTCCGTCCTTGATGGTGATGGTCCGGTCCGACATATCGGCCAGCACGGGGTTGTGCGTCACGATGACAAAGGTCTGCTTGAGCTCGTCACGGAGCTTGAAGAACAGCTGGTGCAGTTCCTGGGCCGACTTCGAGTCGAGGTTGCCCGAAGGCTCGTCGGCGAGGACCACGGCTGGCCGGTTGATCAAGGCGCGCGCCACGGCGATGCGTTGCTGTTCACCGCCCGACAGCTGCGAAGGCTTGTGATCCTTGCGTTCCGTCAGGTTCAGGTATTCGAGGAGCTCCATGGCGTGTTGCACCGCTGCCTCCTTCGGGGTGCCGCCGATATAGGCGGGGATGCAGATGTTCTCCAAGGCTGTGAACTCCGGAAGCAGGTGGTGGAACTGGAACACGAAGCCGATCTTTTTGTTGCGGAACTCCGCCAGCGCCCGGTCGCCCAACTTGTTGACCTCGGTGCCGTCGATCATCAACGTGCCCTGGTCGGCGCGGTCGAGGGTGCCGAGGATGTGGAGCAGGGTCGATTTGCCGGCTCCGGAGGCGCCCACGATGCTGACGATTTCCTGTGGGGCGATATGAAGGTCGATCCCTTTGAGCACCTCAAGGGAACCGAAGGATTTGCGGATGCCAGTGGCTTGTATCATGCGGTCGTCAAAATAATCGCAAAAATACGACTATTTTTTTAAATAGGAAGCATCTTTGGCAAGGAAGGACGATTTCGCTCAGGATTTCTTTGGGCGGGTGTTGAGCATGATGATGGCGAAGAGCATCACCACCGCGGCGATCCATTGCACGGGCGAATAGACGGTCTTGTTGACGGCGTAGTCCAACACCACGGCGGTGATGGGATACATCAGCTCCAGGAAGGTCGAGACCGAGGCCTTCACATGGCGCAGTCCGTAATAATAGAGGAAGATGGCCCCTGATCCCGTGGTCAAGCCGATGAGGGCGATGAAAAGCCAGTTGCGGGGCGTGATCTGGGAGAAGTCGCCGATATGGCCGGTCGCCAGCACGATGACCAGCATGATGACCGTGGTGAAGAAATAGCGGAAGAAGGTGGAGGCGTAGAACGAGTAGTTGCCCAGGATCTTCTTTGAGAACACCGTGGAGCTGCCGAAGGAGAAGGCGGCAAGCAGGGAGAGCAAGGCGGCATACACCGTGGTGATGCCTTCGGTGCTGAAGTCGGGGAGGGCCCATCCGAAGGTGAGGAAATAGCCACCGACCAGGGCCACAGAGGCCCAGAGAACGAAGTGCCGTTTGATACGCTCCTTGAGGATCATCCTAGCCAGCAGGACGGCGAAGACGGGCTGCAGCTTTTGGAGTAACACCACAACGGAGAGGTTGTTGAAATGGAGCAGGAAGAGCGACTTGACGATGGCCAATGTGCCCAGGGCGCCTCCGAAGAGGGCGATGAGGGTGAAGTAAAGGAAGTCGGAGCGGCTCATGGTCCGCAGCAAGCGGTACTGCCGAAAGAAGAAAACGTTCATCAGCAGGAACGGGAACAAATGGATCACAAAGACCACAAAGGCCGTATTGAGGTTGTAGAGTTGCGGTGTGAGCAAGATGCCGTCGATGCCCCAAAGCATTGCGGATCCGGCTACAGCCAGGGCACCGGTGATCTTGGGATTGGGTTGGTGGTCCATGCGTTCTTTCTAAAAATAATTGCGGCGCAAAAATAAAAAATATACATTTGCAAAAACTTTCAAATACCAATCCTATGAAAAAAACAATACTCTTTTTTGCTCTCATAGCACTTGTTGTCGCTACCGTTCCTGCGCAGCCAAAGACGAATGTGGCGCGTGAATGTGTCTTGTTCGAACTGTTCACGGGGGTTCGCTGCCCGTATTGTCCTGCGGCGGCCAACGCGGTTGCCCAGCTGTTGTCCGAAGGGAAGGCCGTTGCTCCGGTCGCCTACCATACCACCGCTTTTTCCACGGCGCCGTACTATACCGACGAGACCAACGCACGGGCCAATTATTACAGCATTACGAGCTATCCCACGTTGAAAGCGGACGGCAAGCTCAACAGTGTCGGCGGTGGTGATGCCAGTGAGACCAACTATCCCACTTATTTGAATCTTTACAACCAACGCATCAACGTGACCAGCCCCTTCACCATCACGCTGACCTGCTTGCCCAGTGAGGATGGCCACTGTGTGGCCCATTGCGAGGTGACCAAGGTGGGCGACTGCTCGGCTACCAACCTGCGCTTGATGCTTGCCCTCACCCAATGCAACATCAACGTGGGATGGCAGGGGATGCAGGGGCTGCACCATGTCTGTCGCGACATGATTCCTACCCAAACGGGAACCCCCATCACGGGCAACTCGCTGACGGTCGATCTGCCGTTTGAGCTGAATTGGCCCAAGGAGGACTGCTATCTTACCGCATGGGTACAGGATTATTCCACCAAGGAGGTGTTCCAAGCGGTGCGTCTGTCGTTGGATATGAACCTGGATTACGACCTGGCCATCAAGGGTGCTGAGCAATATGCCGTGAAGAACTGTTCGGGACTGCTTGCCCCTGTTGTCAATGTGAAGAACGTGGGCGTTGAAGCGGTAACCAGCTTTGAGGTGGTGGCCATTTCCAATGGTGTCGAGCTGGCTCGCGACACTTGGACGGGTTCCTTGCAGAAAGGGGAGACAGCCTCCTTTGCCATGAGCGAGTTCTCCAAGGGAGACGCTGCACAGATCAACCTGCAAGTGGTCAATCCCAACGGTCGTGACGACGAATTCATGGGGGACAACAGCCTCACTGTGGCATTCGGGGAAGTCGACAGCTTTGACGGTTACATGACCATGATGGTGAAGACCGACAACCAGCCGCAAGAGACCACCATCGAGATCTGGAACATGACCACGGAATCCCTGGATTATGAATTCCATTTCGAACTGCCCAAGCACGTCTATACCGAAGAAGTGCCACTGATGGATGCGGGTTGTTATCTGATCAAGGTGAAAGACAGTGCAGGCAATGGTCTGAGTTCCGGTGCCTTTGTCTATTTCACTGATGCCCAAGAACATGACATTTTCTACTTGGCGGCCACCCAGCATTTTGGCTATGAATTTCCGTTCGAGGTGCATTGCGATGGCACGTACGCCGTTGAGGAGGCCTCGACCGGCTTGACGGTCTATCCCAACCCCTCGCAAGGCACTTTCCAATTGCGTCTGGGTGAAGGCTGCTGGCAGGTGGAGGTGTTCGACCTCACCGGTCGTTCCGTCTATCGGAATGCGGATTTCGTTTCCGGCGAGATCCAGCTGGCAGGATGTGGGGAAGGGGTCTACTTCCTCAAGGCTACCAACGGCAACGAAACATACCTGAAGAAGGTGATGGTCTATTGACCGTTTTAGCGGATTCGGCTCAGGGGGATCATTTCAACCTGAGCCGTTGTCCGATCCGTAGGATGCTTTCCTTGTTGATGTGATTCAGCTGGCAGAGCCGGTTGACCGTCGTGTGGTTTTTGGCCGCGATGGTGCTCAGGTTGTCTCCTTTCTTGACGTAATAGTATTGCATGTCGGCCGCTGCCTTCTTGCGCTTCGGCTTGGAGTCCCTGATAGGCAGTTCGGTGTGTTTCAGTCCATTGGTGGCCGATTTCAGCACCGAGTCGTTCATGGGGTAGTCGCGGTTGACCATGCGGATGGAGTCGCTCAGGGAGTGGGAAAACAGCCAGTCGTAGGTCTGGTCCAGGTAGAACACCCTGGCCAGCTGGGAGTGGTTGACCTTGGGGAGCCTGTCGTAGATGAGCAGGCTGGTGTCGCCACATGCGACCATGGAATCCACCACGCGATCCGAGGCCCGTACCGGAACCAGGTTGTCGGCGGTGCCGTGGACGATCCAAAGGGGGACGTCGTTGAGGCCGCAGAGTTCTTTCTTGGTGGCACCGCCGCAAAGGGCGATGGCCGCGGCCACTTCGTCGGGATAGGTGGCTGCGAAGTCGATGGTGCCGTAGCCCCCCATGCTCATGCCCAGTACATAGAACCGGTTGGTGTCGACGGTATAGTGCTCCTTGGTCCATTCATAGATATCCATGACCTTCTTTGGGTTCCAGGCGCCTTGAGCCTGGGGCGCCACCACGATGGCATCGATGACACGGCCGCGCGAGAGGGCGTCGATGCATCCGTATTCAAGCACCTTGGAGAGGTCGGTGCCACAGAGGCTCTTGCCGTGGAGGAACATCACCACCGGCTTTTCGTAGACTTTGGGGTTGTAGTCGCTGGGCACATAGAGCCAAAAGTCGTAGGTGTTCTTCACCGAGTCGCGACAGGCATACAATTGTGCCCGGACCGTGACCGGAAGGAGGCAGAAAAGGGTGGCTAGGAGGTATAGGGTGATTCTTTTCATTATCTTATTGTAACGCAATACTAAAGATTTTATTGCCCCGGGAGCCCAGGATGACCCGGTCGTCCACCACGATGGGGGTCGACTCGAAGTTGCTTCCGATCTTCTCGCAAGCTACGATTTCGCCCGTCTTTCCCTTGATGACATAGGTGTAGCCGGAGCAGTCGCCCACAAAGAGGAACAGCTCGTTGTCATCGTTGTAGAAAGGTACGGGTGAAGACCAGGCATATTGCTTCAGAAGGGTCTTGTAGAGCAGTCGACCGTCGTTTTTGTCAAAGGCGGCCAGGCAACCGCGTTCTTTGGTGAAATTCATGCAGAAGGTGCTGAAAATCATATCACTGCAATCGCCTTCGCCGAGTACGGGTGAGCCAAACATACCGGCATCGAGGGTCTTCTCGCCGAAGCTGATGCGACGGCAGGGGATGGTGTCTTCCCAAAGCCGTTCACCCGTCAGGCCGTTGAGCTTGATGAAGTAGGAAAAGCCTTTCGTCCCCTGCTTGTCGATCTCGCAGCCGGTGTAAAGGTAAGGCACGTCGTCTACGATTTCCAACAAGGGCGAGGCGTCGGTATCGTCGTGGTTGTGGTAGTGCCATACGGGCTGGAGCGTGTTCAGGTTGATGCAGAGGATGTTGCCCGCGTTGTCAGTGACATAGCCGTAATTGCGGTAAACGGACATGGAGGACTCCATGCCGGGGGAACGTTTCGTGTTGGTCAGTGAGAAGCGCAAGGTGGACTGCAGGGCAAACTGGCCGTTGCCGATGTAGTATTTGTAGAGGGTCCCGTTTTCGCCGGGCCGGAACAGGAAACTGTCGACGACGATGGGCGAGGAGTCGTAAGCGCCCCAGCTGCGCCATGCCTTGGGATCCTTGCCGAAGGCGTGGGTCTCTTCGGAGGTGAACAGGTTGTATACGGAATGGCCGAAGGGGGCGGTCTTTTGGACGCCGTGGCCAACGTAGAGATCCCCATTGAGGTAGGGATTGAGCGAGGGAGTTCCCTTCAGGACGTTCCGGGTGTCGTAATAGGGACGCGAGGGCTTCCCGGTTTGGAAATCGAGGAAATAGACATAGCCGCAAAGCGAAGCCACGATCAGTTCCTGCAGGCTGTCGGGCCAATGGATGTAGAGGGGCTGTCCGGTCCATCCCGTGCCACCGCCCCAGGAGCCATGGCTGCTGGAGTTGGAGTTGTCGAGCGCGGTGGTGAATTCCCATTCGGTATGGATGAAGAGGCTGTCGCCGTGCAGCCTTCCGCAGAAGTTGGGGTTGCGTGTGGGGGACCCCCGGAAGGTGAAGATGCCCGGTGCATCGGCGTAGGCGTCGGTGAAGTCCTTGATTTCCCAAGGGAGCGTCGGGTCGATGGTGTCGATCTCTACCATCACCTTTTCGGCGGAGGGAAGCATGGTATCGGGGAAGGGCAAGACCGGTGCTTCAACCTCGACCAACGTATCGTCGGCCAATTCAGACAAAGGATCGGAAGGAGCCTGCGGAGCATGGTTGCAGGCCAGTGTCAGCGTCAGCAAGGACACGACTAAAAAGGTGAGAATCTTTGTCATTGGCAACGGATGGATTGAATTGGGGGTGCAAAGTTAAAAAAAACTATCGTTGGTATTTATAGAGAATTGATTATCTTTGCATTTTTAAGAAAAGGAGATGAGAAAAACCGCCCTTCAGAAGAAATATGACGCCTTTGTGGCGTATTTTCAGGAACACATGCCGCTGGCCAAGTCGGAGCTGCAATACCGTAACCCATACGAACTGTTGGTGGCCGTGATCCTTTCCGCCCAATGCACCGACAAGCGGGTGAACATGACCACGCCAGCCTTGTTTGAGCGTTTCCCCACACCTGAACACATGGCCGCTGCCACCACGGAGGAGCTCCTGGAGTGCATCAAGTCGATCTCCTATCCGAACAGCAAGGCAGCGCATCTGTTGGGGATGGCCCAAGCCTTGGTGCGTGACTTCGGCGGGGTGGTGCCGCAGACCCTCGAGGAACTGCAACGGCTCCCCGGCGTGGGGCGTAAGACTGCCAACGTGATGATGGCGGTGGCTTTCGGAAAACCTGCCATGCCGGTCGACACCCATGTGTTCCGGGTGTCCAACCGCATCGGCCTGACCAAAAACTCCAAGAACGTGCTGGATACGGAGAAAACCCTGGTGTCCCATTTTCCGGAGGCGGTTTTGGCTGATGCACACCATTGGCTGATCCTCCATGGACGGTATGTGTGCCAAGCCCGGAAGCCGCTTTGCGAACGATGTGGCATCTGCGGGATTTGTGACGACTATCAAAAAAGGATGGGAAAAAAATGCAACAATTGATGCATGGCATGGACAAATCACCTATCTTTGCAGACAAGGATGAATAGGAAATAATAATTAAAACAAAACCATACTATGACTACAGAAAAAGCACAGGAAGATGCCCTGAAAATCAAGCAGGAAAAGCTGAAGGCCTTGGAGGCCACCTTGGGCAACATTGAGAAAAACTTTGGAAAAGGCAGCATCATGCGTCTGGGCGCAGAGGCGGAGAAGATGGAGTCAATCTCCACGGGATCGCTGGGACTGGACTATGCCTTGGGCGTGGGTGGCTTGCCGAAAGGCCGTATCACGGAGATCTTCGGACCGGAAAGCTCCGGTAAGACCACCTTGGCCTTGCATGTCATTGCCGAAGCGCAGAAAAAGGGAGGCATTGCCGCTTTCATCGACGCGGAACATGCCTTTGACCGTTTTTACGCTGCCAAATTGGGCGTGGATGTGGAGAACCTGCTGATCTCGCAGCCCGACTATGGTGAGCAGGCGTTGGAGATTGCCGAGAACCTGATCCGTTCCGGCGCCATCGACGTTATCGTGGTGGACTCGGTCGCTGCCCTGACGCCTAAGAGCGAGTTGGAAGGGGAGATGGGCGACAGCAAGATGGGATTGCAAGCCCGATTGATGTCACAAGCCATGCGCAAGCTCACCGCCACCATCAACAAGACCGGATGCATCTGCATCTTCATCAACCAGTTGCGCGAGAAGCTCGGCGTGCTCTTCGGCAATCCGGAGACCACCACAGGCGGCAATGCCTTGAAGTTCTATAGCTCGGTCCGTCTCGACATCCGCAAGGTTAGCCAGATCAAGGACGGCGAGAATGTGATCGGTAGCCGCGTCAAGGTGAAGGTGGTGAAGAACAAGGTGGCACCTCCGTTCCGTAAGGCGGAATTCGATATCCTCTATGGCGAGGGCATTTCCCGTTCGGGCGAGATCGTCGACCTCGGCGTGGAGACCAACGTCATCAAGAAGAGCGGCTCATGGTTCAGCTATGGCGAATCCAAGCTGGCCCAGGGACGCGATGCCGTGAAGCGTCTGATCGATGACAATCCTGAACTGGCGGAGGAACTGTCGGCAAAGATCTTCGAAGCTTTAGACAAGACTGAATCATGATGAAACAACACTTGATAGGGCTGTTTGTAGCCCTGACCGTAATACTGGCTGCCTGTGACGGCAACCACGGAAAGGATCGTCCGACCTCACCCGATCCGAGCGAGCAGCAAGGGCAACCCAAAGACGAACTGGCCTTGGTTACGGACTCCATCGAACAGGATGAAAACCGATCCGACCTCTATCTCAGGAGGGCGAACCTATATCTCGAAAGGGAACAGGTAGGCGCGGCCATGATGGATGTAAACCGGGCCATCACCCTCGACCCGAAGAACATGGATGCGTTCTTGCTCTTGTCCGACATCTATTACCTGCTGGGTGACGAGACCAACATCACCAACACGTTGAACCGTGCCTTGGAGGTAGATCCCTACGACACGAGACCCATGGTCAAGCTGGCCGAGTTGAACCTCTTGCAGCAGAACTACCCCTTGGCCTTCGGATATATTGACAATGCATTGAAAATCAATACTTTTAACCCCAAGGCCTACTTTGTAAGGGGCATGACCTTCATGGCCCGGCAGGATACCGTTTCCGCCTTGAAGAACTTCATGATTGCCCGTGAGCAGGATGCCGACTTTGTGGATCCGGTTCGCGAAATCTGCAAGATCTACATGGCTCAGGAACATCCGCTGACCGAGCAGTTCCTGCGCGAGTCGGTAGAACGCTTCCCCAATGAGGCGATGGCCCGTTACGACCTTGCCCTGTTCCTTCAGGACCATGGCGCTCCTGAGGAGGCGCTGGCACATTATGACAGCCTGCTGTCCATCCAGCCCGAAAACAGTCGTCTGCTGTTCAACAAGGGGTATGTGTACTTTGTCTATCTGGGTGACAACGAGAAGGCATTGGAGTATTTCAACCGTTCCTTGGCAAGCGATCCGACCTATCTTGACGCCTTGTACAACAAGGGACACGTGCTGGAGCAGATGGGTGATTATGTGCAGGCCAAAGACATCTACAACAAGGTGTTGCAACAAAAGCCGAACTACCAGTTGGCGGTCGACGCCATGAATCGTATCGCCAACCAGAGCGAGTGAGGTAGGCGGTGTTCAGTGATAAAAAAAGCGGTGGGCGGAGCCTCTCGAGAACGTTCTCGAGAGGCTCCGCCCACCGCGCTTTTCATCTTAGTCGATGAGTTGTTTCGCCGCGTCTTCCAGCTTGCGGTCGAGCAGGGCCACGGCCTCGTCGAGGCTGCCTTCGATCTTGCCCTTCATGCTGAAATAGAACTTGATCTTGGGCTCTGTTCCGGAAGGACGGATGCTGATCTTGCTTCCGTTCTCGGTGAAGAATTGGAGCACGTCGGATTTCGGAAGGTCGATCGGGGTGGTTTTTCCGGATAGCATGTCTTTGGCTTCCAGTGTCTTGTAGTCTCTCACCTCAACCACTTGCTCGCCACCGATCTCGGTGGGAGGCGTGGCGCGGAAGCGGGCCATCATGGCCTTGATCTCTTCTGTGCCGCTGATGCCTTTCTTGGTGAGGGAGACCAACTTTTCCTTGTAGAGGCCGAACTCGCGGTAGATGTCGCAGAGCAGCTCGTAGAAGGTCTTGCCTTGCTCGGCGGCCCACGCCATGGCCTCCGCCAGGAGGCTGGTGGCGATGACGGCGTCTTTGTCGCGGACAAAGTCGCCTGCGAGGTAGCCATAGCTTTCCTCGCCGCCGCCGATGAATTGCTTCTTGCCTTCGAGCTCTAAGATCTTACTGGCGATGTATTTGAAGCCGGTCAGCACGTCGTAGCGATCGACCTGGTACTTCTTGGCGATTTCAAACAACAATTCGGTGGTCACGATGGTCTTCACCACGAACTCCTTGCCAGTGAGTTTGCCCAACTCGTTCCAGCGTGTAAGCAGGTAGTACAGGAAGACGCTGGCGGCTTGGTTGCCGTTGAGCAGGATAAACTCCCCTTGGTCGTTCTTGACGGCGACGCCGACACGGTCGGCGTCGGGGTCGGTGGCCAACACCAGGTCGGCATGGACCTCCTGGGCTTTCTTGACGGCCAGCGCCATGGCGGCCGGCTCTTCGGGGTTGGGTGACTTCACGGTCGGGAAGTCGCCGTCCACCACCATCTGCTCCTCGACGCAATAGATGTTCTCAAAGCCCTTGCGACGCAGGATCTCGGGGACCAGGCGTCGTCCGGTGCCATGGATGGGGGTATAGACGATCTTCAGGTCTTTGTGTTTCTTGATCAGGTCGAGCGAGAGGGAGAGGCCGAACACCTTTTCCAGATAGATGTCGTCGAACCGCTCGTCCAGCATCGTTATGAGTTCGGGCCTGCGGTTGAAGTTCACCATCGAGGGGTCGGCGATTTGCTCCACTTCGGCGATGACGTTCTTGTCGTGCGGGCTGACCAGTTGTCCGCCGTCATTCCAATAGGCCTTGTAGCCGTTGTATTCCTTGGGGTTGTGCGAGGCGGTGACCATCACACCGGCATGGCAGTGCAGCTCACGGACAGCGAAGGAAAGCTCCGGGGTGGGGCGGAGGCAGTCGAAGAGAAAGACGTGGATGCCGTTGGCCGACATCACATCGGCGGTGACGTTGGCAAAGGCGGGGCTGTTGTTGCGGCAGTCGTAAGCGATGGCGACGCGCAACTCCTTCTCGTTCGGATTCATTTTCTTGATGTAGTTGGCAAAGCCTTGGGTGGCCATGGCTACCGTGTAGATGTTCATGCGGTTGGTGCCCACGCCCATGATGCCGCGGAGTCCGCCGGTGCCGAACTCGAGGTTGCGGTAGAAGCTCTCCATCAGTTCGTTGGGGTCGTTGTCAATCAGTTCTTTGACCCGTTGGCGGGTCGCTTCGTCGTATTGGTCGGTGAGCCAGCGTTGGGCTCTTTCCAGAATGTGTTGGTCCATAGTATCGTGTTTTATGTTTATATTGTCAATTCTTCCATGCATCTTCTCAGGCTGTCTTTCCAGTCCGGGATCTCCATGTCCAGCGTTTGCTTGATCTTGGTCTTGTCGAGTACGCTGTAGGCCGGACGGGTAGCCTTGGTGGGATATTGGTCGGTGGTGATGGCGTTGACCAGGCAATGCTTGCCCGCGATCTCGAAAACCGCTTCGGCGAACCGGTTCCATGTGGTGACGCCCTCGTTGGTGAAGTGGAACACCTCCCCGACAGGTTGGTTGCCGTAATGCTCGATGAGCCTCATGAGCGCCAAGGCAAGGTCGCCTGCCCAAGTGGGCGTGCCTTGTTGGTCACACACCACGTTGATTTGGTCGTGGTTCTCCGCCAGCATCAGCATGGTCTTGACGAAGTTCTTTCCCGTAGCGGAATAGAGCCAGGCGGTGCGTACGATGCAATGGCGGCAGCCGGTTTCGGCAATGGCCCGTTCTCCTTCGAGTTTGGTCTGGCCATAGACCGAAGTGGGCCCGGTGGGGTCGTCTTCACGGTAGGGGCGGGAGCCTTTCCCGTCAAAGACATAATCGGTGGAGACATGGAGGAGCAGTGCGTCGTGACGCAGGCAGCTTTCGGCAAGCCGTCTGGGTGCCTCCACATTCACTTTGTAGGCCAGATCGGGTTCGTCTTCGGCCCGGTCTACCGCAGTGTAGGCGGCACAGTTGATGCACGCTTGGATGGCGTAGGTGGCAAAGAAGGCCTCTACGGCCGCTCCATCGCAGATGTCAAGGGAATCGATGTCCGTAAAATGCCATTGATGCTCAGGATGTTTCGCGGCAATCTTCTGCATCTCATGGCCCAGTTGGCCGTAGCAGCCTGTTACAAGGATGTTCATTCAGGGGTTGGATTATTCTTCTTCAAACGATTTGTGGAAGTTGGTTTGGTACAGATGCTTCTTGACGTTGTCGAACTGGTAACTGACCGTCGTCCAGATGTCGACATGTTTCTTGATGCCCAGGATGCGCTTGGTGGCGACCCGGTGCTCCTCGTCGAGGTGTTGGTACACCGTGCCGGAGATGCCGACGAAGTAGGGCTTGGTGCATTCATGGCTGATGGCGATGGCTTTGTCGATGGTCGTTCCAAACCAAATCGTGTGTTCCTGGTTGCCGTCGCTCAAGGCCTTGGTGGCCAGGATGTTGCCTTTGTCGACACCGATGCCGAAGTTGACATGGCTGTGCTGCTCGATGGTCTCTCTCAGTCCCGTGCTGATCAGGTCGGCGGTCTTGATGGCGATGTCCACCACGTCGGCCACCTCGAAACGTTCCTTGGGATAGATCAGGAGGAAGCTTCCCGCGCCGTAGCAGTTCAGGTGGCCGCCGGTTTGGGCTGCGATCTCCCTGAGGGCATGATAGTAAAACTTATACATTCGGGCAGCGAGCCGTTTCCCGGTCTTGAGCATGAAGGAGAGGTTCTTGATTTCCAGATACAGGACGGTGGCGTCCATGACGAGGCCGCTGCAGTCGTGGTTGAGCGCATCCAATCCTGCGAAGCTGCTGGATACCGTGTAGGTGAACTCGGCATTGGAAAGGGTGTTGGCTTTGTCGATAATGGTTTGTTTCAAGCTCATATCCTACTTTCTTTATGGTTGTGATTGCAAAGATAAAAAAAAGACGTCACCATCAGCGACGTCTTTCCAGTTTTTCATAAAGAATTTTACAAAGATCTTATTCCATGTTGGTGTACACGGCTTGGATGTCTTCGTCTTCGTCGAGTTTGTCGAGGAATTTCTCGATTTCGACCATCTGTTCGTCGGTGAAGCTCACCGTCGAGTTGGGGAAACGCTGCAGGGTGGCTTTGACGATGTTGATCTTGCGCTCTTCCAAGGCGTCGTGCATGGTGCCGTAATCGGTCCAGGCGGTGTAGACGGTAGTCGTGGTGGTGCCTTCTTCCTCGTCGGTCTCGGTGACGATCTCGTCCAGACCGTAGTCGATGAGTTCAAGCTCCAGCTCGTCCTTGTCCATGCCGGCGGGCATCTCAATCTCAAAGACGGCCTTGCGGGTGAACATGAACTCCAGCGAGCCCATGGGCAGGAACGATCCGCCGCATTTGTTGAAATACGACTTCACGTTGGCCACGGTACGGGTGGTGTTGTCGGTGGCGCAATCCACCATGCACTGGATGCCGTAGGGGCCTTTGCCCTCGTAGGTGATCTCCACGAGGTTGGCGGCGTCCTTGTCGGTGGCGCGCTTGATGGCGGCATCGATGTTGTCCTTGGGCATGTTCTCTGCCTTGGCATTCAGGATGGCCTGGCGCAGTTTGGGGTTCATGTCCGGATCAGGACCGCCTTCCTTGGCAGCGATGGTGATTAGTTTTCCGAGTTTCGGGAACACTCTTGACATGTGTCCCCATCTTTTCATCTTGGCCGCTTTGCGGTACTCAAATGCTCTTCCCATATAATGATATTTTCGTGATTATTATCTTGTTTCAAGAATGAACTTGCAAAGGTAATAAAATTCTTTTTACTTTCGCAAAGAAAAATGTAATCATGAAGATCCTGGTCCTTAGCGAACATGACGATGGGTGCGGTCCGATGGCGGCGGCGTTCCTTCGCGACTTCTCGACGAAGCTGGAGGTGGTGTCTGCCGGAAGACATCCGGGGAACGCTTGTCCGGCCTTGGTGGTAAGGGCAATGCGGGAATGCCTGATCGATTTGGAAGGGTATGTGCCCAAGGCGTTGTCGACGGTGGAGGTGGAGGATTTCGATGCGGTCTATGAATGTCCTGACCTGCCGTGTCCCCCGACGTTGGAGGCTTGTCGCCAATGGCGCGATTTCATCAAAAACGACGCTTTCCTGTTCTTCCGTTCCAGGGGTTTGACAACCCCTGGTCACCGATAGGGCACCCCTCGGGGTGCAGGTCATCCGGCCTTTCGCCTGCCGTATGCATTGAAACAAAAAAAGCCGCTCCATAGAGCGGCTTTATTCGTTGTCGAAGAAGACAGGGATTAGGCTTCGGCGTTCTCGGCAGGAGCTTCCTCTGCGGCGGGAGCCTCTTCAGCAGGCGTCTCAGCAGCCTGGGCGGCAGCTTCCTCAGCCTTCTTGGCTTCCAGCTCGGCGAGTCTCTTCTTAGCAAGTTCCTCAGCGCGGGCTTCATTGACTTTCTTCTCGGCTTCCAGACGGACCTTCTTCTCGCCTCTGGCTTTCTCTTCCTTGGCTTTCAGGACGTCGGCCATCTTGGCTTCCTTTTCCTTCATCCAATTCTGGAACTTGACTTCGGCTTGCTCTTCGGTCATGGCGCCCTTCTTGACACCCTGGAGGAGGTGATACTTCAGCATCACGCCCTTCTGGGAGAGCAGGGAACGCACGGTGTCGGTCGGGACAGCGCCCACCGTGTACCAATACAGGGCACGGTCGAACTTCAGGTTGATCTGAGCAGGTTCGGTCAGGGGGTTGTAGGTACCGATTTTTTCAATGAATCTACCGTCACGCGGTGAACGGCCATCAGCAATTACAATGTGATAGAAAGGCTGACCCTTCTTACCATGTCTTTGCAATCTGATTTTTGCTGGCATAATTTGATGTTTTAAGTTGATTATGAATGAATTAACTAAAACCTACCCGAGGTTTCGGCGGCAAAAGTACAACTTTTTATTGGATTGACAATCAAAGGGGAAGGATTTTTTTTTTCGATACGGGGGCGCCACATCGCCCGACAATCCCTATTTTTGCGGCAGCTTTTCTCCGTCATGGCCTCGTGACGGACAATAAAAGGATCCTCGTCATGGATAGGGAAAAAGAAGTATACAGGGTAACCCTTTGGGGGAGTGTGGTCAACTTGGTGCTGGTGGTGTTCAAGTTCCTGGCAGGTGTCTTCGGCCATAGTACGGCCATGATTGCCGACGCGGTGCATTCCGTCTCCGATTTCATCACCGATATCATTGTCCTGGCCTTTGTGCGCATCAGCCATCGTCCCAAGGACAAGTCGCACGACTACGGTCATGGCAAGTTCGAGACCTTGGCGACGACCCTGGTGGGGGCGGCGCTTTTTGCCGTGGCCGTGGGCATCCTGATCGAAGGGGTCAAGAAGATTGTCTTTTGGCTCCAAGGCGGCACCTTGCCTCAGCCCGGATGGCTGGCCTTGGCGGCTGCGGTGGTCTCCATCGTGCTGAAGGAATTGACCTTCCAGTTTACCAAGCGCAAGGCGGAGCAACTGGACTCGCAGGCGATGAAAGCCAATGCCTGGCACCACCGTAGCGACGCCTTGTCGTCTGTCGGAACCATGTTCGGCATCGGAGGAGCCTTGCTGTTGGGCCAGCGTTGGGCGGTGCTCGATCCCATCGCCTCGGTCGTCGTGGGTGGTCTGATCGTCAAAGTGGCGGTCGATCTGCTCCGAAACGGCATGGGTGAGTTGATGGAACAGTCGCTTCCTGAGTCGGTGGAGAACGAGATCCTGGACATCGTCAAGAGCGTCCCCGGCGTGGATGAGCCACACGATCTCTGCACCCGGCGCATCGGCAACCACTATGCCATGGAGATGCATATCCTGGTGGATGGGAGCATGCCGCTGACCGAAGCCCACGAAAAGGCTACCGAGATCGAACGTCTGCTGAAGGAGCGCTATGGCGAAGAGACCCATATCTCCATCCATGTGGAGCCCAAGGAATAGCAACGGGGCGCTATCGCAAGAACGGACTTGGCGACGCTGTCGTTATTGCTGTGCGCTGTCCGGTTCTCCAGTGATGATATGAATGTCGTGTTGCGGGAATGGGATGGCGATGCCGTTCTCATTCAACGCATTGTAAATCACCTCCTTGGCCTTGTCGATATAGGGGATGTGTTCGGATGCCAGCACATACTGTTTCACCGCGATGTTGACCGCGCTGTCGCCGAACTCGCCCAGCCGTACATAGACGCCGTATCTCGGATCCACGATGTCGCGGCCGACTTCATCCTTGGTGCACATCACCTGCATGGCGTTCTCAATCACCTCGCGAACCTTTTGTACATCCGTCCCATACGCTACGCCGACGACGATCTTGAGGAATTCGTATGCGTTGCCTTTGGTCAGGTTGGTGAAGTTCTTGGCGAAGAGCGTGGCGTTGAGGAACGACACCGATGTGTTGTTGATGGTCTGTACCTGGGTGGTCTGGTAGTTGATGTTGGTCACCTTGCCCCGGATGCCGTCGCATTCGATCCAGTCACCCACCTTGAGGCGTCCCGACATGAGTTGGATGCCATAGATGAAATTGTTGATGATGTCCTTGAGGGCCAAACCGACACCGGCAGAGAAGCCTCCGGCCACGATGCTCAACGACCCGGTGGGGATGTGCAGCGTCAGGAAGATGACCAGGATATAGATGAACCACACCATGAAGTTGATGATGCTGTTGCCCAGGGAGAGGTTGACTTCGTCCTTGTGGATGGTCTCACGCTTGGACTTCTTCAGGAAACGGGCATAACGGCTCTGCTGCCAGATGGAGTGGATGGCACGGTTGGCATAACGGAAGACGAAGAAGAGGTCGATGAGCAAGACGATGGAATAGAAGGAAACCCTGAAGGTGCTGTTGCCATCGTGGTCCGTGAGCTGGACAAAGGGCTTGAAAAAGATACTCTCATACAAATCCTGGAAGTCGAACACGTCCATGGCCAGATGGATGCAGAAGGGGACGGAGGTCAGCATGAGAATGGGCAGCACGACTTCCTTGACAAGGTCGTAGAACCAGGTGACCGTGAAGAGGTACGACTTTTTGTTCTGACCGCTCACCGTGGTGATCTGCTCCAGATGGTCGGTGATCCTGGCGTTCATCCTTCGTTCTTTGTAATCGACGATCAGGTGGACGATGGTGATCATGGTGAGGATGGCGGCCAACTGGAAGAACCACCAGACCAGGATCAGCAAGGCGGCGAAGATGTAACCCGCAATGGACACGATCATCGCCACGCCGGTCACTGCCAGTGAGATCCATGCGAAGATACGGTCGCTGCGGTCCGCTTTCTTGCCACGCCAGAGACAGATGATCAGTTGCCAGACGAAGAAGAAGATCAGCAACGGAGGGAAGACGATGTTCATCAACGAGTTAGGCATGAAGAGCAGTCGGCACCCGATGACGGCGATGGCGGTAAAGATGGTGGGCACATATAGCTTGACCCCGTTTTTGAGTTGGTCGGGTTTCAGTCGGATGAGCAGGGCGGCGATGATGGCGGCCAGCAGCCATACGAAGGTGTTGGAAAGGCTGAATGCCTTGGCATTGACCATGTTGATGTTTTGCGTACCCATGTTGAGCAGCATGAAGAACAGGATGCCCAAGAGCATGGAGACAAAACGGCGTTGTTCCTTGGCGACGGTTTTCTGGACCGGTTTGACCCACTTGTAGACAGGCAACAGCAACAAGTGCGCAATCAGCCAGCAGAGGAGGAACTCAATGACCATGAAGATCAGAATAAAGAACTGAAGCGAGTATTGGTATTTGCCAGCCGTGCCGAGGTCTTCCAGCTCATCCGTTGCTTCGTTGGGGGCGAGGGTGTCTGCGACCGGCAAGGTCAGGGTCAGGCTGTCGTTGAGGATGGTGCCCTTCACCAAAGAGTCGATGGTGGGTGCCACTTCGGCTTTGCCGAATAACGAGGCGAGTTCGTCGAAGGCGTACTTCTCGCGTGTGTCTTCCATGGCCCGTTTTGCATACCGTCGATAGTTGGCAAGGATGGTGGGCCAGGGGGTCTGTCCTTCGACGAAGATGCGGTGTTGGAGCAGTTTGTAGTAGTTGCTTGCGTATTCGTAGGACTCATTCAGCCTCAAATAGGTGTTGCTGTAATGGATGCTGTCGGCGACGAGGATGGCTTTGCTTTCGAAATACATCTGCAGCAGCTCTTTGGCAAAGAAGATGCAGGAGTCGCGGTCCTGTTCCCCTTGTGCATCAAGGACAAACGGGGTGGCGATGGTGTCGGAAAGTGCGGCGGCCTCGACAGCCCTTTCCAGTTGGGAGGTGCTGAGCAGGTGCAGCTCCTCGAGCGAATCGTTGTGGTAGAGCAGGCTGTCGGCGATTCCATAGATGTCGTCCAGTTCGGGAGGAAGCCGCCGCAACGACTCCAGCAACCGGGCATAGCGGTCGATCTCGATGTCGAGGTTGCCGACTATGCGGTCGTAGGGCATCCGGCCTTTTTCGAATGCGTTGTATTCTTTGGTCACCTTCTCCAGGGCATAGCAGAGGTCGAACGTGTATTCCTGCTTTTGGGAATACAGCAACAAGGACAGCTCGTTGCATTGTTTCATGATATCCACCATTTTCTGGTGTTGGTTGTCGTAGTTCTCGGTCAGCCTTTCCCGGGTTCTCGACATCTTTTGATAGTCGCGTTGCAGGTTGTGCCGAAGGTCTTTGAGTGTGTTGCCGAGATGCTCTTCATTCATGGCCATGAACAAGGGCAGTGCAAGGAGTAAGGCGAGGAGTATGGAAAAGCGTTTTTTGTACATAATCGTAAAATTGATAGGGCAAATATAGAAATAAACTATTTTTGCAGTCCAATTATGGAAAAGAAAAAAGGACTGCATTGGGGCTATTTGGCTGGTATCGTTTCCGGCATCACCTACGGGATGAACCCCCTCTTTGGCGTGCCGGTCATCAACAAAGGCCTGGACGTCAACTCACTCTTGTTTTATCGTTACGGCGTGGCCACCCTGTTGATGCTTGCTTTCATGCTGGTGGCCAAGAAACAGATCCGTATCAGCTGGAAACAATTCGGGCTGATGACGATTCTCGGCATCCTGTTTACCGGCTGTAGCATCACCTTGTTTGAGGCCTATAAATACATCCCCTCGGGCATCGCCACGAGCATCCTTTACGTATATCCCATCATGGTGGCCTTGATCATGATGTTTTTCAAGCAGTTCCCCACCTGGCAGACCTGGGTGTCCATCTTTGCGGGTGTGGCCGGTGCCGTGTTGCTCTCCATGAAAGGAGGGGGCGGTTTCATCGACTGGAAAGGCATTGCGTTGGTGGTGGCCTCGGGCTTGTGCTATACCATATTTATTGTGATGGTCAACCTCAGCAAACAGGTAAAGGCGATTCCCAACCTCACGCTGACCTTCTACTGCTTCTTCATCGGCTCGCTGATGCTGTTTGCCCTCTCGGGTTTCGGCGTCCATCTGAATCCTGTGCCTGATGCCGTGAGTTGGCTCAATGTGTTGGGCTTGGCTGTGTTGCCCACGGCGGTTGCCACCATCACCTTGGCCGCTTCCAGCAAGGCGGTGGGCGCCACCAAGACCTCGGTCCTTGGCATCTTGGAGCCCCTGACGGCCATCGTCATCGGCACGCTGGTCTTCAAGGAGGCTTTCACGCTCAACGTCGCCTTTGGTGTCGTCCTGATCTTGTTTGCCATCTTGTTTATGATCCTGACCGAGAAAAAACCGTCTTCCAACCCTAAACCCTCCGAACCATGAACAAAGTCCGCATCACTGCCATCCGCCAGACGATCTATCCCGACTTGATGGCGCGCTATGAAAACCCCATTGAGCACACCTGCGACGTAAGGCAAGGAGATCAATGGATCTCCATTGACGGACAACGTCCTGAAGGTCTGTGCCCTTCGGCATGGGACTCCATGCGGCCTTTTGTGGAGGCATTGGCCCGGGGAGAAGGCAATTTCTACGATGGTTGGATGCAAAACCCCATGAGCGCCATGATTAGCTGCAACGACGGGTTCCGGCCGTTCAGCTTTTACATCGAAGTGGTGGCGTGATTATTCGAAGCTTTTCCCGTTCCAAAGGTAGTGGAGGGTGTAGAAGTCGGGGTTGACATAGATGCCGTCCTCGTCTCTGGTGGAAGCACCGTCGTTGCGCTCCGAGAACGCATAGTATTCAATGCCGCGGTCGTAGAAACTCAAAGCGTAGTGTTCCGGATTAATGGTGTTGTCGTCGTTTAGGGAATAGGCTTCAAAGTCCTCCGGAAGGGGTTTGGGCAAGTTGAGCGTTGTCTCGGTGAATTGTCCGTTTTGGTAGTACCAGGCCTGGAGCTTCAGGAGTTTATCGCTGTTGACGAACACTTCGTCTTCGCCGTATTGGGCCAAAACCACAAGCGTTTTCCCGCCTGCATCGTAGGTCTGGAACCGTATGTTCTTCACCTCACCCGTGAAATCGGCATCAAAGCCGTTGTGTTCTTCTGCATGGCAAAAGAAATGGTCAAAATCTCCGAATTCGGGGGCTTTAAAGTTGTATTGAAGCGCATTGAAAATGGCTTTGGCATCGGCCGAAAGGTTTTCCGATTCATTCACTTCGTTATCCAAAATCACGGTGAGGGGATTGCTGTACACCCGGATTTGATCGATGGCCGAATGCTCGTCTTTGGCAGTGTATTCGATGAAGATGTCGCGTTTTTTGAAGCGCTTGTCGTGAGCGATTTGTTGGGTGATGACATAATGGCCGTCTTTCATGCCTTGGCTGACGACGGTGTCTTTCATCCAGTAGCCTTTGTCGTAGTCCAGCACATGTTGGATGGGATAGCCCAAGGCGATGGGTTTGCTTAAGATCCTACTGACATCGAGTTCTGCATCATAGTTAATATCTTGTGCAACACCGCATAAGGACGATTCCAGGGTGTAGCCTTCAACGATGCCGTCTTTGGTGTCGAGGAGCGCCAATACATGGCCTTCTTCATCCATTACCTTGCGGTCGCTGGGACATTCGTCGCCAATGGCAATGGTAGTGTATTTGCCGTGAGCGTAATAACTGAAATCACCGAATGCCAACTGCACGGAATTGGTCAAATAAACGGACTCGGGGTCCTTTTCAAATCCCTTGCCATTCCAGTTGTATTGGACGGGCCAGTAGCCCGAATTGGCCACATACATGGCGTCGTTGCTGAAATAGAAGATGTTGTCGTAACTTTCGGAATAGTACTCTTGAAAGCGATGGAACTCTTTGGGGAATAGCTGGTTGATGTCGCAGTCAGTGAGTTTGGTGCCGTCGTAGTGGACGGCAAACAGCTTTCTGCCGCAATCTGACGCTTCCAAGCCATATCCATGAACGTCTTTGATAACGACGCCCATCCATGAATGGTCAAGCATCTCGAAGCATTTCAGCCGGTAATTTGCGGCCATATAATTGTCATCTTCGGCGAAACCCCGTGGAATGACATAATCGTAGGTCAGTTCGGTCTTGTTGACGGTGTCGGTAGATTCTTCCTGGGTGTAGTAATCCATGTTGATCGCTTCGTCGATGACGGGTTTGACCGCAGGATGCTCCACAAGGAGATTCCAAATCTTGAAGGCGACGTTTTCATGAGGCTCAACGTAGGTGTAAGCCTTTTGCTGTTCTCCGCAGGCACTCAGCATGAACAGGCAAACGGAGGCAGTGATGAGGAATGCTTTTTTCATGGCGATGGATTTGTTGTTTGTGACAAAGATAAGTGTTTTTTGTACACGTATCCTTTTTTCTTCCAAACCGGCATCTCGCGCTTGACGATGATGCTGTAAAAACGCTTGAAGGCTGTGTCCATGGTTTCTTTGGAAGGAGGGTCTGTAGCGGCGTTCCAGCTGCGTTCGGCAATGCCCAGGGCTTTTGGGAGCATCTGGTAGGTGACATCATCGAAGCTGCGGAGTTGCGACGACCAAAGCGCTGCCTCGACGCCAAGGAGGTCGCCAAGGTAGTCGTTGGGCTGGAGTTCGAACGTCTTTCGTTCGTCCACATAGCCTGCCCAATGGAGGCCGATCTCGCGAGGATCGGCACTATATGCCAGGTCGAGATAGGTGAAGGCGGCAGGGGAGAGTACCACAGGGAAGCCCTCAATACCTTCGGTGTTCCACACGTTGATGAAGTGCAGCGAGCGTTTAAGACGGGCTTCGGTGGCAGGATCCAGACCTCGAGCGATGTCTTCCCAGCCGGCAAGGCGGATGCAGTGTTGCTCGGCGAGGTCCAACATGCCGTTGATAAACAGTTCTTTCATCTGGTGCCGGTCTTTCCCCGACCAAGCGCCACTGGGAACCTCGTCGCCGCCGATGTGGATGGTAGAGATGGGTACGTTGGCTTCGCGATGGAGGCGGATGACTTCATCGAAAACCACTCCGTAAAAATGGTACACGCTGGACAGGTCCACACTGAGCACGTTGTCGGTGAAGTCTTGAGCCGACCAATAATGCGAGGTGTCGGCAGGGTCTTGCAGGCGGAAGCTGGTGTCGCCCGTGCGCCGCTCGTAGGCTTGCATCGCCTTGATGGAGGCCCGGGAGTGCCCTGGGGTGTCGAACTCGGGAATCACGGTGATATGGCGTTCCCAGGCGTATTGAAGGATGCGCTGGTATTCTTCTGCTGTGTAGAAGGTGTTGTTGCCGATGCGTCCGTTGATGGTGGGTTTCAAGGCTTGGGTCTCTTGAAGGTTCCAGTCGGGGAGGGCATGGCGGCCACCAAACTCAGTGAGTTCAGGCAACTCCTTGATCTCAAGGCACCACGACTCGTCGTCTGCGAGGTGGAAGTGCAACGTGTTCATTTTCCACGAGGCCATCAGATCGATGATTTCAAGGACCTCTTCGACAGTACGGAAGTCGCGTGCCACGTCGAGCATGAAGCCGCGATAGGGATAGTCGGGCCAGTCCTCGAGGGTCATGGTGTTTGGCGCCGTTTGCGTCGGGTCGTCGGCAGATGGGGTCTGCGACAGCTTCTTTAGTGTGACTTGGGCATAGAAAGCCCCGTCCTCATCATCGGCTTCCACGGTCGGGTTGCCCTTGGGGTCAATGGTGATGCGGTACCAGCCTTGGGGATGCGTCTCTACTGGTTGGGGATCCCAATGGCTCGCTCGGCCTTGACAGCCTTGGTATGGACACTCTTCAGCGCCATAATGAATCCGCTTGATCTGTGGAATGATGTCGGCGGCTTGGACCTCGTATGGGCAGGTGTCCTTTTCCGAAACAGCCGCTTCGGGAGGAAGCTCCAGGAAATGATAGGTGGTCTCCATCGGCAGGTCAGGCTTGCCTCGTTGTTGCAGCATGAAGGCCTCGGGAGCCCACCGCTGGCGGGGCAGGGGACGGCCGTAGTATTCTAGCGTAACCATTGGGATGGACTTACGTGTTCGCCCAGAAGCTTCATTTGTGGGGATGTCGATGTACCAGGAGGTGCCTTGGTAATGGTGCATTGCTGGGCCTTCCACCGAGGTCTTGCCGTCAAAGAGTTCCTGAAACCATACCCGTGCGCCTTCGGGTGCGTTGTGGAGCACCAAGGTGTGCAAGGCACTTCCGTTGGATTCGGTGGGTCCTTCGGTCCATTCAGCCCAAGGGGTGCGGACGCAGGCGGTCAGCAGCAGAAAGAGTAGGGCAAGGGCTGGTTTGTACATGGTCGTTTGGTCTTGGTCTAGGTTCCGTTTTTCGGGTTTGGGTTCATCCGCAAAGATCGGCTACCGTCATATCGGCTGCTTTGATAAGGTCTTGAGGGTTGATCTTGAATTGGAGTCCACGGACGCCGGCGCTCACATAGAGGATGTCGAACAGTTCGCAGGTCTCATGGATGAAGGTGGGGAAGGGCTTTTTCATGCCGATGGGCGAGCAACCGCCGCGGATATAGCCGGTGAGGGGCAGCAGTTCCTTCATCGGGATGAGGTCGCAGCTCTTGTTGCCCGTGACTTTGGCGGTCTTCTTCAGGTCCACTTCCTCGTTGCCTGGGATGACGCAGACGAAATGCCCCGTTTTGTCGCCTTTCAGCACCAGGGTCTTGAACACCTGGTCGATGTCCTCGCCCAGTTGGTCGGCGATATGTTGCGCCCCGAGGTCGTTCTCGTCCACCTCGTAGGGTATCAGCTCATACTGGATCTTCTTTTGGTCCAGGAGCCGGCACGCATTGGTTTTGTTGATTTTATCTTTTGACATAATTCTATATCCATTCAAAGTTTTCCTTTCCAGCGCCGATTTCGAAATGGCATTTGGCGATGCCGAGGTCGATGGGAGCATAGCCATTGAGCAGGGTAAAACGGGTGCGGGCCTCCACCTTGTTGTCGTCGTGGAGAACGAACGCAAACTTCTGTTGGTTGATGGCCGTGGGTGCCAGCAAGGCAGCCTCCATGCCGCGGGTGAACCAGTCGGGGAGGGGAAGCCCTTTTTCTGAAGTACGTTTGTCTTCCGTCACATCGGCAATCGTTTTTCGTTGAGGATGAGGCCTTCCCTGGTTTTCCCCATAGCCGAGCGACACCACACAAACCAGCTTTTCGTCGGGAAGTACTTGGTATTGGTCGGGTTGCTTGCTAAACGACATTGCCACCCAACAGGTGTTCAGTCCGAGACATTGGGCCAGTAGCACCACTTTTTCGCCGTAATAACCGAGGTTGATGTCGTCGCCTTTCTTGCCAATCATGGCGATGTAATTGCTTACACCGCGGAATTTGCTGTAATGGGCGATGCCGCTGGCGAAGGCCTTGGGCTCGTCCGTGACCAGTTGGATGTGAAGACCTCCGTCGCGGTTGCATTCATCGATGAGGTCTTGTAGTTGCTGGATCTTTTCTGCCTCAATGGGCTTTTCGGTGTATTGCCGCACGCTGTGTCGGGTGCGGATGGCTTCTTCGAGTGTCATAGGTATTCTATTTAATTCGCAAACATAATGAAAAGGAGTGAATGTTTATCGAGTGAGGTTTGAAATTGTTGCTCTCAAAAAAATATTTTCATTCTGAATGAAACATTTCCATAATTCAAGCTACATAACAACAGAAATGATAGTTGCAAAACCTTTTAAAAAGAATAATTATGGAAAACCAAATTGTTATTTATCAAGCCGAAAATGGTCAGACTTCGATAGAGGTCCGGTTAGAAAAAGAAATGATATGGCTTACTCGTGATCAGATTGCGGTTTTGTTTGGCCGTGATTACAAAACTATTAGTAAGCATATCAACAATGCGCTTCGGGAGGAATTGGCAGGTTCAATGGTAGTCGCAAAATTTGCGAATACCACTCAACACGGTGCTATAGAAGGAAAAACACAGACTCGCGACAAAGAGTATTTCAACCTTGAAATGATTACCTCTGTTGGATATCGTGTCAAAAGCCAACGAGGGGTCCAATTCCGTCAATGGGCTAACCAAGTATTGAAAGACTATCTTTTGAAAGGTTATGCGATCAATGATAGAATCCGCAAAACCCAAATCAAAGAACTGCGTCAGCTAGTTCAAATGTTGGGTAGGACCATCCAAAACCAACCCCTGTTGAAAACCGATGAGAACCAAGCCCTGTTTGAAATAGTCGTTGACTATACCTATGCTCTTGACACGCTTGACGATTACGATTATCAACGTTTGGGCGTGAAAGAAACCACACAAGAGGAAAAGTTTCAAGCGACCTACGACAACGCCATACAAGCTATAGCGGCATTGCGCGAGAAGTTCGGTGGTAGCACGTTGTTCGGCAACGAGAAAGACGATTCTTTTAAAAGTAGTATAGGTCAAATCTATCAGACATTCGATGGCAATGATCTTTACCCCAGCGTGGAAGAGAAAGCAGCCATGCTGCTGTATCTCGTCACTAAGAACCATTCGTTCAGCGACGGCAACAAACGCATTGCGGCCACCTTGTTTCTTTGGTTCCTCAATAACAACGGCATCCTCTACCGCGAGGACGGCGGCAAGCGCATTGCCGATAACACCTTGGTTGCCTTGACCTTGATGATTGCCGAGAGCAAGCCCGAGGAAAAGGATGTGATGGTGAAGGTGGTGGTGAACTTGATTAATCAGAGAAATTAGTTTTGTTTTATAGCCTTTGCTGTGATTTGGTACATGCCCTCTTTTTCTTTGTTGGATGAAAAGATGAATTATCTTTGCAAAATAATACAATTCGATGAACCATGCTAAAGCTCATCACAGATCAAGCCCACTACACTGAGGTAATTGCCCTTGTTCCAAAGGTCAAACGCAGCCTCTGGATTGGCACCGCCGACATCAAAGACCTGTATGTCAAGGTGGGCTCTCAAACGAAGCCTTTCCTTGCGGTTTTGGCAGAACTCATTAAAAAGGGCGTTGAGGTGCGGCTCATTCATGCCAAGGAGCCAGGTCCCGCGTTCTGTGAGGACTTCGACAAATACCCTGCCTTGTTTGAAGGCTTGGAAAGGGCACTTTGTCCGAGGGTACATTTCAAGATTCTGGTCTTCGATGGCCAAGTGGCCTACATCGGCAGTGCCAACCTCACCGGCGCAGGCATCGGCATGAAAGGCGATGGTACACGCAACTTCGAAGCGGGCATCCTCACCGACAATCCCGAGTTGGTCGAGCAAGCCATGATCCAATTTGATGATGTTTGGATAGGCAAACACTGCAAGTCATGTAAACGGAAGGATTATTGTAGCGACCCAATAGCACTTCAATGATGAGCAACATTTATCTCTCGGATATTGTCAATCTTCATGAGCCTAGCCCAAGCGATGGCTATCCGTTTAATATCCCTTCCATTAAGAGTTTGAGGTCATTGAGCTTTACCACCGATGTGACGTATTTCATTGGGGAAAACGGTAGTGGCAAGTCAACCTTGTTAGAGGCCATTGCCATCAAAATGGGGATGAATGCCGAAGGCGGTGGGCGGAATTTCAATTTCAGCACCAATGCGACTCATTCAAACTTGGAGGAAGAACTGAAATGCATCAGGACGCCTTATCGCCTTTACGATAATTTCTTCTATCGCGCGGAGAGCTTCTATAACGCAATAACCTATTTGGAAAACTTGAAGGGGCCGGGCAATCCATTTTTCGCCTACGGCGGCGAAAACCTTCACCATTGTAGTCATGGAGAGGGAATGGTCCGCTTGATTGAAAATCGATTGGAGTGTGGCTTCTATATATTTGACGAGCCCGAAGCTGCCTTGTCGTATCAAAACCAATTGAGGTTCTTGCTGTGGATGCATCGGGCCGTGAAAGCGGGCAGCCAACTGATTGTCAGCACCCACTCGCCAGTCCTTCTCGCTTATCCAGGAGCGGTGATTTATCATCTGAATGCCGAAGGCATTACCAAGACATCCTTCGAGGATAGTTATATCTATAACGACATGCGTTCGTTTGTCAACAATGTATCTTTAGTTCAAAAAGAGCTCGGCCTTTTGGATTGAAAAACGGTCATTTTTATAGCCTTTGCTGTGATTTGGCACAGGTTTTTGTTTCTTTGCAGCATCGTTTAACCCATAAAACGAACTTTTGACTTTCAACAGAAACATCTTTGGAATGGCGAGGCATTGGAGGTGTTGGAGTCGATATGGCTTCGCAAAGAAATCGCCGGTAAGGTCAAGCAGATTTGGAATCATTACAAAAAATAAGACTGGTAATATATTATTATGGATTATTAAAATAGTATGTATAGAGTTTTATATATTAATAATCAAATAAAATATTATTGTTTTAATATATAATATAAAAGAAAATTCTATATATTTGCAATCGAAATGGTTTTGCGGTCGAAAATTTCGACTACAAACTTTGTAATCAATTAATAGACAATAAATTATGAATAATCCAAGTTTGCCAGAACCCAGCAATAATCATTTAATCCAAATTCAAGAAGCAGATGTGGCTGCCAAAATTGCTGTTATACGTGGAAATCCTGTGATAGCCGATGCGGACGTAGCGGAATTGTTTAATGTTGAAACTGAAACACACTGTTAAAAGGGTAAAAAAAGAATGAAACTCGCCGAGAAAGGCAAAAATGGCTATCTTTGTGTCTGGTTTGAAAGAAAAATGAAAAAACACTATACCTTCAGCACGGGCAAAACCATTGAGGCCGACCTTGACGACCTGCATCGGCTCTTGGCGGAGAACCGGCATTATTTGGACAATTACGAAGAAGTCTTCAGTTCCCTTGAAGACGATGACTATATCGCCCGTGGCAATGGCTTCTGCGACCGCAAGTACAGCGACGATTTCATCGAGGGACAGATGGAGAAATATGCCCAACGCGTGAAAGAGATTGAAGGGTGGATTGAAAATAACGAGCGAATGGACGCTCGCCAAGCCCTGAAGCTTCTTAAAGAAGGCAACGCTCGCTTTGTTTCGGGTAATCTCGCTCCGAAAGACCATTATGCTGAGGATCGCTTGAAACTCAGCGAGGGACAACATCCCTTTGCGGTGGTGCTTTGCTGCTCCGACAGTCGGGTGGCTCCTGAGATCCTGTTTGACCAACAGCTGGGCGACGTGTTTGTGATTCGCAACGCCGGCAACGTGGTGGATGAGGATGTGCTCGGCTCGGTGGAATATGCCGTGGAGCATCTGGAATCGCCGTTGGTGGTGGTTTTGGGACACTCCAGCTGTGGGGCCGTGACGGCTGCTTGTCAGGGTGGAGAGCTGCCAGGCCATCTGGTGGATATCGCCAAGCGAATCCAACCTTCTATGAGCACGGATTGTTGCATCAACGACAACGCCCGTCGTCATGCCGAACGGATGGCGCAACTGGTCCGTGAAAACCCCATCGTTGAACATCTGAAGGTCACGGTGGTAGCGGCATTTTACGATCTCGCCAGTGGGGTAGTGGAGTGGATGTAAAGTTAATAAGGGAGAAATAATGAAGGACTTCGCCGCCATTGATTTTGAGACCGCCAACAACCAACCCACCAGCGTGTGTAGCGTCGGTGTGGTCATCGTGAAGGCAGGGGAGTTTGTCGACAAGTTTTACTCGCTCATCCAGCCGGAGCCGAACTATTATCTCTTTTGGAATACCATGGTTCATGGCCTCACCCAGGCGGATACTGAAGATGCACCGGTGTTTCCGTACGTCTGGGAGAAAATCGAACCCTTGATTGAAGGCTTGCCGTTGGTGGCCCACAACAGTCCTTTCGACCAAGGCTGCCTGAAAGCCGTGATGCGCTGCTACCAGATGGATTACCCTGACTATCAGTTCTACTGCACCTGCCGCGCCTCAAGGAAGCACTTTGGAAAACAGCTTCCCAACCACCAGCTTCAGACGGTGGCCGCCGCTTGTGGCTACGACCTCACCAACCATCATCATGCCCTTGCCGATGCCGAAGCCTGCGCGTGGATCGCACGAGAGATCTTATAAAATAGGCGATCCAACGCTGAGGCGTTTATAGCTTCAGAGTTGTGCATGAAGGTTTATTTCACTTTGATGGAGTAGATGATCGGAAGTGCTGAGTGCTTTTAATAAGAGTTAAAGATGGCCTAAAAGATAAAAAAATGATGGACCGTGTTGTGCCATCCTTAAAATCTACTTATCTTTGAAAACTGAAATAAAGTGTGAATTATAGTTAAATCATGGCAAGAATATACGACAATATTGAAACAAAATTTTCCGAAGGGTTGCAGGGCATTATTACCAATGTTGGAGTGAAGCGCGTGGATTTTTGTGTGGGTTACTTTAACCTTCGTGGATGGAACCTCGTGGTTGATCAAGTGGACACACTTTCGGGTGATTATGTGTATGAAAATGACGATCGTGTTTTTCGTAAGTGTCGCTTGCTGATTGGTATGCATCGGCCTGCCGAAGAATTGATTCGGGAATTGTATTCCGGCAAGACATTGCCCGATGCCAACTATGTCGCCCAATGCAAGTTGGAGATTGCCCGCGACTTCAAGAGGCAGCTGCAATTGGGCTTGCCCACCAAACAGGATGAGTTCACCCTGCGTCGTCTTTCCGCCCAAATGAAAGACGAAAAGGTGTGTGTAAAGTTGTATCTTCGTGAGCCGCTTCATGCAAAATTGTATCTGGCGCATCGGCCTGATGACAACTTCAACAAGATACAAGCCATTATGGGCAGTAGTAACTTGACCTACTCAGGCTTGACCAAACAAGGTGAGCTGAACGCTGAGTTTGGAGACAGCGACAGTGCGGAAAAGTTATCCCGTTGGTTTGATGACCGTTGGGAAGACAAATTCTGCTTGGATATCACCAAAGAACTCATCGAAATCATCGATAACAGTTGGGCTGGAGAAAAGATAATCCCACCCTATTACATCTATCTGAAAACAGCCTACCATCTCAGCGAGGAAGCTCGACTGGGCATCAAGGAGTTCACCATCCCTGCGGAGTTCAAAAGCTCATTATTTGATTTTCAGCAAACCGCTGTCAAGATTGCCGCTCGACACCTGAACAACGAAAAACGTGGCGGTGCCATGATTGGTGATGTGGTCGGTTTGGGAAAGACCATCACTGCATGTGCCATTGCTAAGATGTACGAAAACAGTTTCGGAAGCAATACTTTGATTATCTGTCCAGCCAATTTGCAGGAAATGTGGGCAAAGTATCGCAACCAATATGATTTGAAGGCAGATATTATGTCAATGGCCAAGCCAATTGACGTGGACAACGCCCGTTATTACCGTCTAATCATTGTTGACGAAAGCCACAACTTGCGCAACAATCAAGGCGTCCGGTACAAGAACATTAAAGACCTCATACAAAAGCAAGATTGCAAAGTCTTGTTGTTGACTGCCACACCCTACAACAAACATTATCAAGACTTGAGCAACCAGTTGCGTTTGTTCCTTGATGATGATGCCGACTTGGGCATTCGCCCAGAGGCCTACATCCGACAATTAGGCGGCGAGAGGAAATTCAACGAAAAGCACGAGGATTTCATCCGCAGCATCAAGGCGTTTGAGCGAAGCGAATGTCAGGAGGACTGGCAGGAACTGATGAAGTTGTTTCTGGTGCGCCGTACCCGTACCTTCATCAAGGAGAATTATGCCAAAACTGACCCAAGTAATGGCCGCAAATATCTGGAGTTTAAAGACGGACATAGATCCTATTTTCCAGATCGTGTTCCCAAGGCCATCAAGTTCAAAACGGTGGCAGGCGACCAATATAGCCGCTTGTATTCTGAAAGCATGATTGCCATGATGGAAAGCCTGGAGTTACCCCGATATGGCTTGATACAATACTTAGACGAGAAAAAAGCTGAGGAGGCGTCAAAGTTCGAGCAGAACATCATCGAAAACTTATCTCGTGCTGGAGCGCGAATGATGGGCTTTTGCAAAAGCACTTTCTTCAAACGTATCGACAGCAGCGGCTTCTCTTTCCTGCTCACCATATTCCGCCATATCTTACGCAACGCTGTATTCATCTATGCCATCGAAAACAAACTCAAGTTACCCATAGGCGATGAAAACACCTTCCCCGAAGATTATTTGGACGATGCCGACATCAACGACATCTTTGAACATGATAACGAGGAAGAAGAACGCAAATCTGGCGACGAGCTTATCCAGATTCCCAACGACATGAAAGTGTATATGAAAAAGGCTGAAGAATACTATAATAGCCTGGTTGGGAAGAACAACGTCCAATGGATTGATTCAAAGTATTTCAAGCGGACACTGAAACAAAAGCTCAACAAAGACTGCGAGACTTTGATTAAAATGATCAACTTGTGCGGCGATTGGAACCCCAAGACCGACCAGAAGCTGGACGAATTGGAAGACTTGATTAACAAGACGCACAAAGGCGAGAAAGTAATCGTTTTCACCCAATATTCCGACACGGCTAACTATGTCTATCATCAGTTGAAAAAGCGTGGCTTGACCCAAATCGACAAAGCTACTGGCAATTCACAGAATCCCACCACCATAGTCGACCGCTTTTCACCTATCAGCAACAAGGCCGATGTGGCAAAGGAAAACGAATTGAGGGTGCTCATTGCAACCGATGTTCTCAGTGAAGGACAAAACTTGCAGGATGCACACGTTATTGTCAACTATGATTTGCCTTGGGCCATCATCCGATTGATTCAGAGGGCGGGTCGTGTGGATCGTATCGACCAAAGCTCCGAACAGATTTTCTGCTATTCGTTCTTCCCTGCCGACAAAGTGGAAGAGATTATCCGCTTACGCCGCAGGTTGAATGACCGTATCAACGAAAACGCCAACATCGTTGGAAGTGATGAGGTCTTCTTCGAAGGCAACGAGCAAAACTTGCGCGACATGTACAACGAAAAGAGCGGTAGTCTGGACGAAGATGAGGACGACACCGATGTTGACCTTGGGTCGCAGGCTTGGCAAATCTGGAAAAATGCCACCGATGCCAATCCCAAGTTGAAACAAATCATCCCGGAATTGAGCAACATCGTCTATTCTACCAAGGCCGCACCAAACGGTTTGGAGGACGGTGTGATTACCTACGCCAGAACTTACAACGACTTTGATGTTCTTTCGTGGTACAATTCCAAGGGTGAGATGGTGAGCCAATCGCAGAAACGCATTTTGCAGGCTATGGCTTGCTCCATCGACGAGCCTCGTTTGGAGCCTCAAGACAATCATTTGGAGCTGGTTGACAAGGCTGTGCAGAACATCAGAACTGAGAACACCAATGTGGGAGGCATCCTTGGCAGCCGTTTCAGCACCAAACGCCGCATCTATGAATTGCTGAATCATTACTATGAGCAACCCGATGACATTTTCAATCAAGACAAGAAAGAGTTCTTGAAGTTTGCCATCGACCAAATCTACAACTATCCTTTGCTTGAGAATTCCAAGTTCATTCTTGGTCGCATGATGCGCACGGGCAGTTCGCAAGACGACATCGTGGACACGGTCATCGAAATGTATAAGAACGGAAACTTTTGTCGCATTGATGAGGACAAGACCAAGCACAAAGACCCCGTCATCATCTGTTCGATGGGACTAAAAGCAGTTAATAGTTAGCAGTTGTCAGTTGATAGTTAAAGAGATACAAAAATGAACCGTAGAATAATTAACGAACATATCACCAATTCCAATTTCTGCGAACTGTTTATCAGCGAAATGGGCTGGAACAATCCGCAAGGACAAACGCTCTTCGACATCATAATTGACGAAACGCCTTTTGAGTTTCAACTGATTGCCGAACGCAGCGGCTTCCAAGTGCTCACTTGCCTTGTGGATGCCATTCCAACATCATCGCTGTGCAAGAAACTCGACACGCGCTTGCGCCGCTCGGCCAACGACTATATTTGTATCTTCATACAGAAAGGTACAAGCCATCATCTTTGGGCTGTACCGGTGAAAAAGGTGGAGAAACGCGACATCGTTTTGGTCGAATATCTTAACGCGGAAGCCGCAGGTTTCCTGTTCGAGAAAATCGAGGGGCTGTCGTTCGAATTGGACGAGAGAAGCACTATCACCGATGTGGTGGAACGGGTACAGGCTGCCTTCATCGTCAATTCCGAAAAGGTCACCAAGGACTTCTATACTGGATTCAAGAAAGAGCATACCAACTTCGCCAAGTTCATTTCGGGCATCGACGACCAGATTGCCGACAAGGACAACCGCAACAAGCAATGGTACACCTCGGTAATGCTCAACCGCTTGATGTTCTGCTATTTCATCCAGAAGAAGGGCTTCCTCGACGGGGATGTGGATTATCTGCGCCACAAGTTGGAATGGACGCAACAAGAGCGAGGCGAAAACCGCTTCTTCAGCAGTTTCTACAAAGGTTTTCTGACCACTCTCTTCCACGGCGGACTGAACGCGCCGAAACACGACCGCGATTTCGAAAATGTGTATGGCCGCATTCCCTACCTCAACGGCGGTATGTTCGACGTGCATCAGATTGAGCAGGATTATGCCGAACTCGACATTGCCGACGATGCCTTCATCAGCCTGTTCGACTTCTTCGACAAGTGGCATTGGCATCTCGACGACCGCCTCACCGCCACGGGCAAGGACATCAATCCCGATGTGCTGGGCTACATCTTTGAGCAATACATCAACGACCGCGCCCAAATGGGAGCCTACTACACCAAGGAGGACATCACCGAATACATCGGGCGCAACACCATCGTTCCCTATTTGATGGATGCCACACGCAAGCACGATGAAAAACCCTTCAAGCCCAACGGCGAGGTGTGGGCTTTTCTCAAACAGAACGGTGACCGCTATGTGTTTGACGCGGTGAAGAAAGGCGCGGGCTTGGAGATTCCCGAAGAGGTTGCCATTGGCCTCGGTACCCAGCAGCCCAATCTCTTGGAACGCCGCAAGCATTGGAACGACCGCACCCCCGAGGCGTTTGCCTTGCCCACCGAGATTTGGCGCGAAACCATCGAGCGTTTGCAGCGTTACAACAGCATCAAGGCGAAGATTGAAAACGGTGAGATAACGAGCATCAACGATTTCATTACTTACAACCTTGACATTCGCCAGTTTGTTTACGACCTGTTGAACCATACCAACGACCATCTTTTGGTGAAGCATTTCTATGCCGAATTGCAGAAGGTGACCATTCTTGACCCCACTTGCGGATCGGGCGCATTCCTGTTTGCCGCGTTGAATATCCTTGAGCCTTTGTATGAGGTCTGCATCAGCCGTATGCAGGAGTTCCGTGAGCAGAACGCCAACCTGTTTAAGGACGAATTGCAGGAGATTGAGCACAAATACCGCAGCAACATCCAATATTTCATCTACAAGAGCATCATTTTGCGCAACCTGTATGGCGTTGACATTATGGTGGAGGCCACCGAGATTGCCAAGTTGCGCCTCTTCCTGAAGATGGTGGCCGTGGTGGAGGTGAACAAGCGCGAAGCCAACCTCGGCCTTGACCCCTTGCCCGACATCGACTTCAACATCCGTTGCGGCAATACCCTTGTGGGCTATGCCACAAAAGCAGAACTGGATCGCGATTTGAGTTTTGCCAAGGACATTTTGGAAGAGTTGGCCAACCAGGAATTGAAACAGAAGTTGGAGGACGAGATGGACAAGGTGGCGCACACTTACGATATGTTCAAGCACATCCAACTCGCGCAAGGCGATGATATGGCCACCTTCAAACGCGCCAAAGCCGACCTGAAGGATCGCTTGAAAGCCTTGAACGACCTGCTCAACCGCCGCTTGTTTATGGCTTCGGCAGGGGCTGACTATGAGGCTTGGCTTGCATCGCACCAGCCTTTCCATTGGTTGGCCGAGTTCTACGAAATCATCAACGGCAACGGCGGCTTTGATGTGATTATTGGAAATCCACCGTATGTGGAATACACACGAAGAAATACACATACAGGGAAATCAGTTGCAGAAATGTACAAGATTCGAAATTATGGAACTGAACCTTGTTCAAATCTCTATGCATTTGTAATTGAACGTAGTATGTCAATTGCAAAAAACCACGATAACATAAGTTTTATTGTTCCTCTGACAATTGCATCCAATAATAACATGGCAATTGTTCGGAATTTGATTTGTGCAACAGGACAAGTATATTTCAGCCATTTTGAAATACGCCCGGCAAAACTTTTTGATGGTGTAGATCAGCGTCTTACAATCTTCATTTTGAAAAATTCGGACAATCATCATGTTATGAGTACTTCGATAAAAAGATGGCGTTCAGAATGTCGCAATACGCTATTCACCACACTTTATTATGCTCCATCGTTCAACGATGGGAGTATTTGGAGAACGTCGTCTGATTGTGAAACGGGAATATACAACAAATTCAAAAGTCATCAACCTGTAATCAACTATACTTCTCCATATAGAAGTGTTGCGTGTCAATTATGCTATAGAACAGCAGGTGTGCGTTATTGGATTATCTTTTTGCACGATGGTTTTAATAGTCAATCTTTAAGCAATAAAACCAATTATTTTCAAGATGAGAAAATGTCATATTATTATATGGCGGCGTTTAACTCTAATTTGTTTTGGTGGTATTATGCTTTGAATTATGATATGTTTAATTTGAAAGACTATATGATTTTTTCTTTTAGGCTTTCTTATGATGATGACAAAGAACTTATTAGGCTTTCTCGTGAATTGGAAAAGGATTTGAATAATAACAAAGAAACACTTGTTGTAAATAGTCGAACGCGTGGGACTGTAGAGTCTTTTGTGTTTAGGAAGAAGTACTCCAAGCCCATCATCGACGAGATAGACAAAGTATTAGCGAAGCACTATGGATTCACGGAGGAGGAGTTGGACTTCATTATCAATTATGACATCAAGTATCGGATGGGGGATGAGTTGGGGGGAGAGGAATAAAAAATGAGTTGTTAACAATAAAAATAAAAACACAATAAATAATGGAAGTTAGTGCAAAAGATATTATAGATTCTGTGGATCTAAATCGTAATGAAGCTTTATTGCCAATTTATGAATCTGTGGTTAATTCAATCATTAGCCTTAATAAAACCACAGTTAAAAACAAAAGAATAGAGGTAATTATTGAAAGGCAAAGTTCCGAAGGAACGGAAGTTGATTTATTTGGCAAAGTGTCGGCACCTATAAAGAACGTAAGAATAATAGATAATGGGGAGGGGTTTACTGAAGACAATTTCACTTCATTTAAGAAACCTTTTAGTAAATATAATAAAAAGTATGGGTGTAAAGGAGTGGGACGATTTACTATTCTTGCTTTATTCAGTAAGATGGAAGTAAAAAGCATTTATGAGGAAAACGGACATTGGAAAAAACGGGTGTTTTCATTTGATGCAGAAAATGAAATCTATGATGTTAAGGAAGAAATATTGCAAGGGTCTCATAACTATATGACCGAGGTTGATTTGATAGATTGTAGTAATAAACAGCTTGTTCCATTTACAAAGAAGAATGCAGAAGAAATTGCAAAAGGAATAATGGAGCATTGTTTTATTTATTATTTGAGTGATGCCTTGCCTGACATTCAAGTTAGTGAGAAATATCCAGATGAAACGCTGCATTCTGTATCAGTTAATAATTTCTTTACCTTGGAAGCCAAGGAAAAAGAAAAAACAATTGACATCAAAGGCCAGTCTTTCAAATTATACGTAGTGAGAACTAACCAAATAACAAGTCGGAAATACAATTATGTTTCATTGTGCGCAAATTCTAGAAAAGTTGGAAACAAACGTGATTTGGCAAAGACGGACTCGTTATATGCTTATCCAATTACTGAAAATGGAGAATCAAAGTATTTGGACGTATATGTGGTTTCACCATATTTAGATTCTACTGTAAACAACCAACGAACAGGTTTTAAATTTCCAGAATCACTAAATGATGAGATAGAATATGACATTCGGTCAAATATTATCTCGATGGAAGAAATATTGCAAAAAGTGGCATCGGAAGTCGCGAGTTTATATGAGTATTATGCGCAAGAAACCAAGAAAAGAAACATTAAAGAAACAATAGAGTATATTGATTCAAAAGCCCCACAGTACAGTAGTTTTAAATATCGACAGGATATTTTGGATGCAATGCCCCCAAATTTAACTGAAGAAAAGAAAGATGAGTATCTGCATAAGGTGGCATACCAAGAAAACAAGAGAATTGAAGAGAAAATAGAAAAGTTTATTCAAACCAAGGAAGTAAATGACGAACATATCAATAGTATTATTGACTCTATAAAAAAGAGAACAGCATATAATACAGATACGCTTGCCGAATATGTGTTTCGTCGTAAAGCAATATTAAGATTGTTTGGCAAAATGTTGGATAAAACGGAAGATGGCACTTATGAATTAGAAAGTATGGTTCATAATCTGGTATTTCCAATGGGATTGACCAATAGAGAATTAGTGTATCAGTATCATAACTTGTGGTTATTGGATGATCGTTTTTCAACATATCGATTTATTGCATCAGATAAATCTATCACATCATTTAGTCAAATAAAGAGTTCAAAGGAACCAGATTTGATATTAATAAATAACGAAAAAAACCTGATTGGCAATCCTATATCTTTTGGTAATAAAGATGAAGGGAAAGTTAATTCGATGGTGATTTTTGAGTTTAAACGGCCCGGTGACACAGCACACCAAAAAAACAAGAATGATTATAGATGGGAGTTTTCGGATTTGGTGAAGGAGTATTTTGAAATTTTCCAATTTGGCAACGAAAAACAAAAGAAGAATTACAGAGGCAATGTTGTTGAAATAAATAGTGATACGCCCAAGTTCGGTTATGTGATTATGGATGAGATGCCTGAAAAACTAATTGAGTATAATAAAATGAATGGTTGGAGGCTGTCTCCATTCGGGTCATATTATAAAATAATTCCAGAGCAAAATTTACATATTGAGGCCATAACATTCCAGAATTTGCTTGTTAATGCTAGAGAACGTAATAATCCATTTTTTGATCAGTTATTTGCTGTAAATAACGAGAACTATTAAGCTTAATGAACACCAAACCAAACATAATGGTCAGCACCTCAGTGTACGGGTTTGAGAATGATATTTCTCAAATATGTGCATTGTTGAGAGAATTGGGCTACAATGTGTGGAACTCGCATTTGGGGACCATAAAAGTGAATTCTAAGTTGTCCAATTTGGAGAATTGCCTGAAAGCGGTGGAAGAATGCGATTTGTTCATAGGCATCATCCGCACACAATGCGGTACAGGATACATCGACGGCAAAAACATCACTTTTGAGGAAATGAAAAAGGCCATCGAACTCAAAAAGCCCTATTGGTTTTTGGTTCATAGGGATGTGGTTTTCGCAAGACAACTGTTCAAGAGAATGGAACATCCCGAAAATGTCGTGTTTAAGGATAAGAAATACTTTGATCCATTGTGCATGGAAATGTATGATTATGTAATCCAATCGGGAACACCCGTTGAGGCGAGAAAAGGCAATTGGGTGCAGCCATTCTTCGCATTTGGAGATATGGCCACCTATCTCAACACCCAGTTTGGCGATAAAGGTTTTATCAATCTTTTATTAGGAAAGGAGGATGACAATGGATAATAAATTCATCATTGACAACTTGCTTATGCAGAATGAAAGTGAGCAATTGGAGTTTAAGGCTCATTTTGACGAGAGTGTTGTCGCAAAACATATCACGGCAATGCTCAATGGCCATGGCGGTACTGTTCTCGTTGGAGTTAATGAGGAAAAGTCTATTATTGGTGTGTCTCCAGATCTGGATGTCAAAAAGATTCTCCATTCCCTGATGAATAAGATACGTCCGTCGGCTCCCATTGATGTTCAATCTGTTGATTATGTCGGCAAGAGGGTTCTCTTAATGAGCGTGTGGGAAGGAGCCCAAAAACCATATTTGTATGAGGGCGTGATTTACCAAAAGACAGGTTCCGAAGGAAGCGTTGCCAAATCTAATTCTGTTAGTAAGATGCTGGAAGACAGGAAAGCATCCGACTTTAGTTGGGAGCGTATGCCCGTTCTGAGTGCGGATATTGATGACTTGGACATGGCTGAAGTTCGTAAGACAATGGAAGAATGTAATAGGCTTAATGATGCCAAGGCACAAGATGAAGAAGAGTTCTTGATGAACGAAGGACTGCTTCGAAATGGTAATTTGACAAATGCCTGCATTCTGCTTTATGCCAAAAATCCTGTGCGTTTTATTCCCCAGGCCAGAATAAGACTTTCTGTCTATTCTACAGATTCTTTGGCTGATTTGATGGTTGCCCAAATATTTGAGGGTAGTGTATTTAGAAATGTGGATGCCATTTTTCAGTTCATCGATATGACCTTTTCAAAAAGTGTCAAGATAGATGGCTTATATAGAACTGAAAAATGGAATTATCCAAGGATTGCCGTGCGTGAGGGAATAATGAACGCCATTGTACACAGAGACTATAATGCCGCTAATGGTTTTATGAATATCTTGATATTCCCGAATCGTATGGAAATTGTGTGTTACGGCAAACCTCTCGTTGACTTGTCGGCTAATATCATTTCAGCGGGTTATTCTGTTTTACGCAACCCTGATATCGCCCATCACTGCTATTATCGTCATTTGATAGAAATGATGGGAACGGGTATTCCTCGAATGATACAAGATAGCAAAACAAATGGTTTTGATATTCCAGAGTTTAGCGTTGATGGTGATGTTGTTAAGGTTGTATTTCCAAATATTAACCATCTTCGTGAGGGAAATAATAAGGCTGATGGTGATTTGAGGCATTATTATGAGGGAATAATTGAGGGAATAATTGAGGGAATAAATGGTGATGTAAAAGAAAAACTGGTATCTGTTCTTTGTGTATTACATGAACATCCTGGACTTAGAACCAACGCAATAGAAGAAGAAACTGGTATTCCCGTTAAAAGTATAGAGCGTTATGTCAAAACACTAAAAAGTGCTGGCATTATTTATTATTCTGGTGCAAAGAATACTGGTGGATATTTCCTGTCAAATAGTATGTTGAGGGAATAATTGAGGGAATAATACTATATGAAAGAGCTTGAATATCTTGGCAACAAGGACTTGCTAAAAAGGGAAAAGTGGGGCTTTCTCGCATCACGGCAGGTGGCGAGCAACGAGGTGTTGCTCTGCTATGATTGGGGCGTATGATTATGTAGAGGAACGGTCAGATAAAAAAGAATAAAAAATCTAGCCGTTTTTATGTTTATATCAAAAAAATAGTTAATTTTGCATCGAAAAGATAGAACTTTATTAATAGCATGAGCTCGAAGCAGGTTATAAATCGGTTGGATGTGATGAGGAGTTATTCTTCAGCATTTTCGAGAAGTGCTATTACCAACATTATCAAATATGGGGATTATAGCCAGCTTGGATGGTTGTACTCGGAATTTGGATCAAAAAAAGACGATGTTACCAGCTATGGGGATTATTTGAAGGCTTTGTATCTGGAAATGGTCAAAAATTATCGGTGTGAGTATGTCTTTAAGAATGAACTGGTTGGATACATCATCAAGCATTATAAAAAGAATAATACAGTCACTTATAATGAGTTAAGGGTTGGAAAGTCGATTGTCGATATTGCCGTTTTCAATGGTGAAAGCAGTGCGTTTGAGATAAAAACAGAATTTGATTCCCCACGCCGTTTGGAAAAACAATTGGCTGATTATCAGCGGCTCTTTGATAAGTGCTATGTGGTTGTACCCACAGAGAGGGTACCTGATTATATTCAATGTGTTGATGAAAGAATTGGAGTGATGTCGTTGTCAAAATCGCGTTCGGGTATTGCCATTCGTACGGATAGAGAGGCTGTTCTTAATGAGACGATAGACAGCGATTTGTTGATCTCGTGCCTGCGGACAAAAGAGTACGAGCATGTCGTAAAGGACTATTTTGGCAGTTTGCCGGATGTGTCGAGTTATGAGATGTTTGATAAGTGTAAGGAGATGATGATGGCAATTCCCAATAGTGTGCTAAAATCGGTATTTTGTGAAATGATGAAGAAAAGGAAGGCAAACTTGGAAGGCTTGTCAGATGTTCCGGAAGAGTTGCGCCAGATTTCCTTGAGCTTGAATCTTATGCCGAAAGAAGTTTCGCTGCTTTTAAATAGATTAGAAAAGAAATTAAAATAAACAGAATATGTACTTCCCATTACTTAGAGGTAAACAATTTGAGTTGAAAGCTTTGAGGGAGTTTTCCTCAAGTTGCCCAAATAATATGAATGTCATTCCTATTATTGAGCCAGTTAATGAAAGTCTTAGCTCGCTTGTTCAAGGAATTAGGGAAATGTCGCAAAATGGTTTGCGTTTTGCGATGATCTTGAATCCAGAACTGGGTGATTTCAAACATGACAACGTGAGTTTTAAACTGCTAGAAGACAATCCCGAAATGCTGGAACAACTTGATCGATGGATTCCGGCTTACCTAGTGAAAAGAGATGCTTCCAGGATTAAACAACTTATCGATGAAAGCCCATTTTCGAGAGATGTGATGTTGGTGGTGAAATCTGCCATTGATTTGGATGATGCTCCGATGATGGATTTGATTAATGACGATAAAGTCGGTTATATTGTTCATGATTTTGGCAGTTCGTCACGTCGGGTAAAGTCTCATATTATTGGCACAGGAAAAAGAATCATTGAACTGAATGATTGTTTTGTTAGCAAAAAAAGGAATGCGGATTATTTGGAACTGGAGGATGAGCCTTTTTCAGAAACGCCGTTTTATTTTGAAGAAGATAGGTTTTACGGCTTCTCGGATTACACGGCTTTACCAAGTGAGTATGTTGAAGGAGGGATGCTCCCTTATGCCATAGCCATACACTTGACCTATCAAAAATCGAGCGATCAAGTCTATATCCATCATTTTGTATCTGACACCAACTGGAGTCAATCGGACCCCAAAAAGAAATTCAAGGAAGCAGCAACAAAGGTCGCCACTTTTTTTGCGGATAAACCACATACGAGCGCTGTAGATGATTTGATCGATAGAGTCAATGACAGCGATGGTTATCCGGGGTTGGGCTATCTAAAGAAATTGTCCATCTCTAATCATTTGGAGTTAATGAATAGAATTCTGGCTGGAGAGGATTGAGATGAAAGTATGTCAAGAGTGTTTTAAAGACGAAGAACTCCGCAAAGAAGTTCAAAATGAATCTGGTGAAGTTGGTGTTTGTGATGTTTGTGGAACGAGAGGGCCGGTTGTTGACTTAGATCATTTTGCTGATTTTTTCCAAGATGTTTTGGAGTTGTTTAGCAAAGCCCCGAATGCACAATTTACAGTGCTGGAAATTGTGCAGAATAATTGGGGCCTATTCAGTAGTGTAAAATGCGGAGAAAAGATATTGAACGAAATTATTTCCAATGCTGGTATTGGAATAAGTCTTTCGGATAAGGTGGTCTATGTGGCCTCTCTCCAAAAGAAAATCGATATTTGGAAAGAAACGAAGGAGCAATTGAAAAACCAATTCCGTTTTTTCGCTGATTGTGATGAACTTCAACAAACTGATTATATCGAACCTGTTTTAACTATTCATAAAGGGACATGCCTTTATCGGGCAAGGATTCCGGAAAGTGGGGAAAAGAGAATATCATCCAAACAGATGAGTTGTCCTCCTAAAGACAAGACCAAGGCTGGTAGGGCAAATCCCGTGGGAATACCCTATTTGTATCTTTGCCGTGACATCAATACTACTTTTTATGAAGTGCGAGCAGGTTTTCTGGACAAGGTTTGTGTCGGACAATTCGAAGTGATGCGAGATTTGAAAATTGTTGACTTCGACTTTGCATTTCCTCTTTATCCATCATATATTGATGACGATATGGATCATTGGCTTAATAAGGTAGTTAAATTTGAGGTGCTTAAAGAGATACGGAAAGACTTGTCTAAACCATTGACAAGATATGATACGGAATTGGAATATGTTCCTACACAGTGGATTTGCGAATACTGCAAAATGATTGGAGCCGATGGTATTTCTTTTGCCAGTTCATTGGACAAAAATGGAATCAATTATGTTCTTTTCAACCAAGATGATGCCAAATGCAGAAGGGTTAAGAGTCGGACCATTGAAGAAATAACCATCAAGGCAAAAAAGTAACACGAGAGTATTTGACGGAGAAATTGTATGTATTTAGAATACCTTGGCAACGAACAACTGCTTCATCTACCCAAAACAGCTTTTTTAGCATCGAATACCATTTCGTCGGAAACTGTGTTGCGCTGTTATGACTGGGCAACGGAAATGTGCCGTCAAGGAAAGTGCGTTGTCAGTGGTTTCAGCTCTAAATTGGAGAGGGACGTGCTGCATTTTCTACTAAAAGGGAATCAACCAATCATCATGGTGCTGGCACGAAGAATGTACAGAGAGTTTCCAGAAGAATTGAAAGTGGCATTGGAGCAAAACCGCCTGCTTATTATCTCAACATCCAATGCAACCAGGCAATCAAGAGCAACCGCATTGGCGCGAAATAAATACGTTTGCGAAATTGCTGAGGAAGTTTTATATATCGGGAAGAAAACTATTTGAAATCTTCCTTGTTATTCAAAAACTCCTTATCTTTGAAAACCGAAAGCGAAGCCCTCCGGCTTCCGACTTCTGTCTTCTAACTTCTTGATCACTATGTTTTTAATCTTCGATACCGAGACCACGGGTCTCCCGAAAAACTATAACGCCCCCTTAACGGATTTCGACAACTGGCCGCGCCTGGTACAGTTGGCCTGGCAGCTGCACGATGCCAAAGGCAACCTCGTGGAGAACCATAACCTGCTGGTGAAACCGGACGGGTTCATCATCCCCATCGAGTCCAAGATGGTGCACGGCATCTCCACCGAACACGCCACCAAATATGGGCTGCCCCTGCATGAGGTGCTCGACACCTTCCTGAAGTCGGCAGAGAAAGCCAAGTACTTCGTGGGCCATAACATCGACTTCGACCTCAATGTCGTGGGTTGCGAGTTCCTCCGTGACCGTGGCTCCAACCCGCTGTTGGCATGGCCTCGGGTGGATACCTGTACCGAGAAGACGGCTGAGTTCTGCAAGATGCCGGGAGGCAAAGGAGGAAAATACAAGCTGCCCAAGCTGAATGAGTTCCACGAGATCCTTTTCGGCTCCAAGTTCGACTCGGCACACAACGCCTCTGCTGACGTGCAGGCTACGGCAAGAGTGTTCCTCGAGTTGATCCGAATCGGTGTTTTGGGTCGTAACGAGATGCCTGAAAGTGAACAGTTCTTTGAGGACTTCCGTGCGGCGAACCCCGACAAGATCCAGCCGGCCAACATCGTGGTTACCAGTAACTTCGACGAAAGCGAGATGGAGGAGGAACGGCTTGAAGAGCAACGTGAAGTGGGCGAATACGTGCCCAAACACTTCACCCACCTCCACGTCCACTCCCATTACTCCATCCTCGATGGCATGTCGAAGGTGCCTGATCTGGTGGATAAATGCCTCAAAAACGGGATGTATTCCCTCGCCCTTACCGACCACGGCAACATGTTCGGCATCAAGGAGTTCGCCGACTACGTCAACAAGGTCAATGGCAAGGTGAAGGACAAGATCAAGGAGCAGGAAGCCCTCTTGAAAAAGGAGGACGCGACGGAAGAGGAGAAACAGCAGGCCACACAGGAGATCAACCAACTCAAAGGCCAGTTCTTCAAGCCAATCTATGGTATCGAGACCTATTGCGCGCCCGTGAGCATCGAAAAACGCGAAGGTCGCCAGGACCGTGGCTGGCATCTCATCCTGCTGGCCAAGAACAAACAAGGCTACCACAGCCTCTGCAAACTCAGTTCCATCGCCTATACGGACGGCTTCTACTACAACCCGCGTATCGACCACAGCCTACTCGAGAAATACCATGACGGCCTCATCTGCTGCTCGGCTTGCCTGGGCGGCGAGTTGCCCCAAAAGATCCTGAACGGTGACATGGTGGGCGCCGGCCAAACGGTGATGTGGTTCAAGAACCTCTTTGGCGACGACTATTACATTGAGCTGCAACGCCATAAGACCGACAAGCCCGGCGGTGACGCCACAGTATATGAACGGCAACGCGAGGTGAATAAGGTGCTCCTCGACCTGGCCCGAAAGACCAAAACCAAGGTGGTGGCTACCAACGACGTGCACTTTGTGGAAGAAGAACATGCCGAGGCCCACGACCGGCTCATCTGCCTTAGCACGGGCAAGGACCTCGACGATCCCAACCGAATGCACTATACCAAACAGGAGTGGCTCAAGACCCCCAAGGAGATGGGCGCCATCTTCAGCGACCTGCCTGAGGCGCTCGAAAACACCCAAGAGATCGTCGATAAGGTGGAGGCGTATAGCATCGACTCCGACCCGATCATGCCGGTGTTTCCCATCCCCGAAGACTTCGGCACCGAGGAGACCTACCGTCAGAAATTCACCGAAGAAGACCTCTTTAACGAGTTCACCCGCGACGAGAATGGCAATGTCATCATGAGCCAGGAGGAAGGGGAGAAGAAGATCAAGAAGTTGGGGGGCTACAACCGGCTCTACCGCATCAAGTTGGAGGCCGACTACCTGGCCAAGCTGACGTGGGAGGGTGCCAAGATGCGCTATGGCGAATCGCTCACCGACGAGCAGAAGGAACGCATCAACTTCGAGCTCCATGTGATGAAGACCATGGGCTTTCCGGGCTACTTCCTCATCGTGAGCGACTACATCCGTGCCGCTCGCGAGGAGCTGGGTGTCTCCGTCGGTCCCGGCCGTGGCTCGGCAGCTGGTTCTGTGGTGGCCTACTGCCTGAAGATCACCGACATCGACCCGCTGAAATACGACCTCCTGTTCGAACGTTTCCTCAACCCCGACCGTATTTCGTTACCCGATATCGACGTGGACTTCGACGACGACGGGCGTGGCCGGGTGCTCGACTGGATCACCAAGAAATACGGCAAGGAGAAGGTGGCGCACATCATCACCTACGGGACCATGGCGGCCAAGTCGGCCATCCAAGACGTGGGCCGTGTGCAGAAGGTGCCGCTCTCCGAGGTGGCCAAGATCAAGAGTTTCATCCCGGACCGCAACTTCCCCGACAACATCAAGGATGAGAAGGGCAAGTCGCCCAAGGTGAACCTCAAGAACTGCTACAAATATGTGCCCGAGCTGAAGAACCTCGTGGAAGGGCCTGACGAGAACGTCTCTACCATGTTGACCTACGCCCAGGAGCTGGAGGATACCAACCGCCAGGTGGGCATCCATGCTTGCGGTGTCATCATCGGTGCTGACGACCTCACCAATGTGGCGCCGGTGGCTACCATCAAGGATAAGGAGACCAACGAAGACGTGGTCGTGACGCAATACGACGGGCATGTCATCGAGACCGTGGGCCTCATCAAGATGGACTTCCTGGGACTCAAGACGTTGACCCTCATCAAAGATGCCCTCAAGAACATCAAGAAGACCCGTGGCATCGACATCGACATCGACCACATCCCCATCGACGACCCCGAGACCTACGCCCTGTATTCCGCCGGCAACACTATCGGCACCTTCCAGTTCGAGTCGCCCGGCATGCAGAAATACCTCCGCGAGCTGCAACCCTCGGTCATCGGCGACATCATCGCTATGAACGCCCTCTACCGTCCCGGCCCGATGGACAACATCCCCGACTTCATCGCCCGTAAGCAAGGCCGGCAGGAGATCAAGTACGACTTCGACTGCATGGAGAAGTACCTCAAGGACACCTACGGCATCTGCGTCTATCAGGAGCAGGTGATGTTGCTCTCGCGCGAGTTGGCCAACTTCACCCGTGGCGAGTCTGATACCCTCCGTAAGGCCATGGGTAAGAAGCAGTTGGCCAAGATGGAGGAACTCTACGGCAAGTTCATGAAACAAGGGGTAGAGAAGCTTACCCAGACGGAGCACCTGCCCGAAGACGAGGTGAAGAAACGTTTGGAGAAGATCTGGGAGGAATGGAAGAAGTTCGCCTCGTATGCCTTCAACAAGTCGCACGCCGCCTGCTACAGCTGGGTGTCGTACCAGACCGCCTACCTCAAGGCACACTATCCCGCCGAGTTCATGGCCGCGGTGCTCAACAACGAACTAGGCGACATCAAGCAGGTCACCTTCATGATGGAGGAGTGCAAGCGCATGCACCTTGAGGTGCTCGGTCCCGACGTCAACGAGTCGGAATACGAGTTCTCCGTCAACGAGAAAGGCCAGATCCGTTTCGGCATGGGCGGCATCCGCAACGTGGGTGAGGCGGCCATCTCCGGCATCATCGCCGAGCGTACCGCCAACGGCAAGTTCAAGGACTTGACCGATTTCCTGTTGCGTTGTGCCGACAAGGGCTTGAACCGTCGTGCCTTGGAGAGCATGGATACGGCAGGCTGCTTCGACTCGTTCCCCAACTTCCACCGTGCCATGCTGTTCTACATGCCCGCCAACGACTCCGTGCCGTTCAGCGAACGTGCCTTGCGCATGGTGGCTTCTTACAACGAGCGCAAGAACTCCGCCCAGATGGACCTCTTCGGTATGGGAGGCGGCGAGAGCGCCACCGAGACGTTGACCCTGCCGTTCCCCGACTGTGAGCGCTGGTCGAAACTCAAGGAGTTGCAGATGGAGCTGGAAAGCATTGGCTTCTACATCAGCTCGCATCCCATGGACACCTTCAAGATCCCGCTGAAGTTCTTCACCAACACCACGGTGGAGGCCATGAAGACCGCCATGATGAACCCCGAGAAATACAACGGATTCAGCGTGCGGCTGGGCGGACAGATCACCAAAGAGGAACACCTGACGGCCAAGAATGGGAATCCTTACGGCAGGTTCACGATCGAGGACAAGACGGGTGCCTATACCTTCAGCCTTTTCAGAGAGAACTATCTGAATCTCAGGAACTTGTTGGTCGAAGGCCAGTTCGTGCTGTTGCTGGGCAATCTGCAGGCGCCTTTCCGCAAGCTAGGTCAGGAGCAGGATGCCGTTCCGAAGGACTTGGAGCTCCGCATCACCGACGTCAAGTTGCTGGATTCCCTGTTGGAGAACACAGGCAAGAAGGTGATGTTCAAGCTCGACGTGGCTCAGATGAATGCCGATGCCATCGACGCGTTCATTGACATCGTCAAGAAACATCCCGGTAAGCAGTCGTATAGCGTACATCTCTTTGATTCCAACCTCAAGCAGTCGTGCAACATGTCGCCGTTCAGCGGGGGTGTGGCTGCCCATGAGGTGTTGCCTATCGTGGATCAGTTGCCGTACGCGGATTTTGATTTGAAATGATTTCGGCAAGTTCTTTTTGTAACAACCATCGCTTCCTTTCCAACCCTCCGGCGTAACCGGTGAGGGAACCGTTGGCTCCCACGACCCTGTGGCACGGGACGATGAGGGAGATGGGATTGTGCCCCACGGCGCCGCCAATGGCTTGGGCCGACATGGACGTTAAGCCTCTTTGTTGAGCGAGGATGCGGGCGATGTGGCCGTAGGTCATGGTGTGTCCGTAGGGGATGGTGAGCAAGATTTCCCAAATGCTGCGACGGAAATCGTTGGCTCGCATCAAAAGGGCAGGGGTGAAGTCGGGTTCTTTCCCGGAAAAGTAGCTGTCGAGCCAACGGCGGGTCTGTTCGAAAACAGGCAGGTCCTCACGCACTTCATGCGCGTCGTCAAGCGTACTGGCAAAGTACTTCTGCCCGTCGAACCAGAGCCCAACGAGGTGGGTGCCGTCGCTGGCCATCGTCATGCCGCCAAGGGGCGAGTCGTAAGGGGCAATGTAATCCATGTAATAGATGGATGGTCTAAACAGATACGTGGTTTTATTCCGCAAAGATACATTTTTCCCGTATGAAACAATGAAAACCTTTTGCTTTGAAAAGGGGATGGCAAATTCAAAAAAATGATTATCTTTGCAGTCCGAGTTTTTGAAAACGATCGAATTATTTTTTATTTGTAAATCATCTAATAAGACTGAAAAATGGCTGTTATTCAAATGACTGACGACCGCTTCGAAGAAGTCGTCCTGAAATCAGAACTTCCCGTGATGGTGGACTTCGGCGCTACCTGGTGCGGTCCCTGCAAGAAAGTCGAACCCATGGTGGAGGAGATCTCCGAAGAGTATGCCGGCAAGATGATCGCCGTGAAATGCGACGTCGAGGAATGCCCCGACACTGCCGCCAAGTTCGGTATCATGAACATCCCCACCGTCATCTACTTCAAAGGTGGACAACCTGTCGACAAGAACGTCGGCGCTGCCCCCAAGAAGGTTTTCGTTGAAAAGTTGGAAAAGCTGCTGTAATCCGTCATCGCGAAAAGCAGCGCGACGAAGCAATCTATGAGTTTCTCCATAGATAGGAATCGGCTTGCCCAGTTCGGGAGCCTGGAGTTTTTGGCGCGACAGATTGTGGAAGGCTTCATCACGGGCCTCCACAAAAGTCCCTTCCACGGTTTCTCCGTGGAGTTCGCTGAACACCGGCTCTACAACACGGGCGAGCCGATTCGTCATATCGACTGGAAGCTCTATGGTCGTACCGAGAAACTCTTCGTGAAGCGCTACGAAGAAGAGACCAACCTCCGCTGCCAGCTGGTCATCGACAAGAGCTCCAGCATGTGTTTCCCGGTGCGCAACAAGATCGACTTTGAACATCCCAACAAACTGTTTTTCAGCGTGTATGCCGCTGCCTCGTTGATGGAGCTGATGCGCCGTCAGCGCGATGCCGTGGGGCTGGATCTTTTTGACGAGACCATCGCCTTCCATGAGCCAGCCAAGATGTCTGCGGTACACAATAAGTTGATTTACACCGAGTTGGAAAAGCTGATCGAGACCTACGACAAAAACCAGAAAAAGACCACTTCCACCGTCCAGTGTCTGCATCAGATCGCCGAGATGACCCACAAACGCAGCCTGGTGGTGATCTTCACCGATCTGCTCGACAACCTCGACGACCTCAACCAACTGTTCGAGGCTTTGGAGCACCTCAAATACAACAAACACGAGGTCATCCTGTTCCACGTCTATGACGGCCAGTTGGAGCAGGAGCTCGACTTTGAGAACCGCCCGTACCGTTTTGTCGATTTGGAGACGGGTGAGACCCTAAAACTGAATCCCGTGGAGATACAGGAACGCTATCGCCAACTCATGACGCAGCGAAAGGACGATATCCTGAAACACTGCTACCAGTATCAAATCGACTACGTTGAGGCAGACATCAACAAACGTTATGAGCAGGTGCTGACGAGTTACCTGATAAAAAGATCGAAGTTATATTGAAGTTGTTCAGATCAACTCGTTCTCGTCGATCAGGTTGTTCAGCAAGGCATAGACGGTGAGTCCCGAAACGGACTTGATGCCGGTCTTGCGTGTGATGTTCTTGCGGTGGGTGATGACGGTGTGGATGGAGATGTTCATCTGGTCGGCAATCTCCTTGTTCATCATGCCTTTGGCGACGGCAATCAGCACGTCGGTCTCGCGTTTCGAAAGTTCCACATCGTCGTTTTTCCGGTCGTTGTCGCCTTTTACGAACTCATTCATCTTGCCGATGATCTTCGACCGTGTGTCGTGAAGCTCGATGACCCCGCCGTAGGGGGCTAGCATGGCATGGTCGAGACAGCTGGTAGCCAAGGCGACGAGGGTGATGCCGGGATGTTCCTTGCCCAATTGCGTGACGAACTCCTTGTTCTGGAAGCCGAGCAAGGAAGGGTCGATGATGACCAAGTTGGCATCGGTGGCCAAGATCTTCTCGGAGAGGTGTGCGGGGTTGTCGAGGCGCGCCACCACGTCGAACTGGGCCATGCTGTCGATGACCTCGGCCAGCCCGTTGGCGATGATCTCGGAAGCTTCACAGAGGATGACGCGGTTTCTCATGGCAGGGCGTTTTCAAGGGATTCGACATAGGGGATGAGGAGATGGTCCTCGATGAGGGAGTGACGGTTGAGGTCGTCGCTCAACTCCATGATATCCAGCGAGATCTCGATGCGTTCCTTGGGAAGGATGTCGCCCGGAAGGTACTTCAACAGGATGTTCATCATGTCGTCGAGGACATCTTGGATGTTGGTGTGGTTGTGCCGGAACTCTTCGATCTGATACGTGTCGGGCCGTTGGCCGTTACGCAGCGCCTCGATGTAGGGGAAAACCAACTCTTCCTCATAGAACTGGATGTGCCGCATCACTTCACGCTTGTATTCGTCGTAGAAGTGCCGCAGCATGGGACCGTATTTGGTGCCACAGGCCTCGATGATGCGTTGCAGATGCTCCTCGAGATGGGGGAAGCGCTCGTTGAGGTAGTATTGGTGCGAGGCTTTCAGATAGGGGAGCAGCCCGCTCATGTCGGCATGATGCAGCGTCTTGGGCAGGGGTTTGAAGCTGCTGTCGGAATAGATCTCGCAGATGGTGAGGAAGAGCTCGGTGCCGACGTGGTTCATGCGGCACACCTCTTCGATGCTGCGGTCGCCGAAGCCTAATGCGATGCCGAATCTGGGCAGCAGTTGCAACAGCTTCCGGTCGCCGGCGATCAGTTCCGCCAGCTTGGCCTCTTTGGAGAACAGGTCTTTCTTTTTTGCCATGATGTCGTCTGTCATAGTTTTATGGAGGCAAAGGTAATAAAAAATCAGTTCTTTAACGCCCTCATGGCGTTGAGCACGGCCAGTACGGTGACGCCGACGTCGGCGAAGACGGCCATCCACATCGTGGCGAGGCCGAAGGCAGCCAAAAGAAGCACCGCGACCTTCACCCCGATGGCCAGCCACACGTTCTGTCGGGCGATTCGCAGGGTGCGTCGGGCGATGCGTATGGCAAGGGCGATCTTCGATGGCTTGTCGTCCATGAGCACCACGTCGGCGGCTTCGATGGCCGCATCGCTCCCCAGCCCTCCCATGGCGATGCCCACGTCGGCGCGGGCAAGGACCGGAGCGTCGTTGATGCCGTCACCCACGAAGGCGAGTTGGGCGTTGGACGTTGCGCCTTGAGCGTTGCGTTCTATTTCGATATAGGATACTTTGTCGGTGGGAAGGAGCTCGGCGTGGTATTCGTCGAGGCTGAGCTGTTCGGCGACCTCCCGGCCTACCGCCTCGCGGTCGCCGGTAAGCATCACCGTACGGGCCACGCCGAGCGACTTCAGCTCCTGGATGGCCTCCGCACTGTCTTCCTTCACTTGGTCGTTGATGACAATGTGTCCGGCATATTCTCCGTCGATGGCAACATGGATGATCGTGCCTGCATGCGCGCAGTCGTGCCATACGGCGCCAACGGCATCCATCATCTTTGTGTTGCCCACACAGACCGTCCAGTCTTCCACCTTGGCTTGGATGCCTTGCCCGGCGATCTCTTTCACCTCGCTCAGCTTACAGCCGTCGGTGGCCTCGTCGGGGAAGGCGTCGCGCAAGGCGGCCCCTACGGGATGTGTAGAATAGTGCTCAACATGTGCTGCCAAGTGCAGCAGGTGCTTCTCATCGCACTTCTCGGGATGCACGGCAGTGACGGCAAACTGTCCGTGGGTCAGCGTGCCGGTCTTGTCGAAGACCACCGTCCCGATCTTCGACAGGACGTCCAGGTAGTTGGCGCCTTTCACCAGGATTCCTTTGCGCGAAGCCCCGCCGATACCGCCAAAAAAGGTGAGCGGCACGCTGATGACCAGGGCGCAGGGGCACGACACCACTAGGAACATCAAGGCACGGTAGAGCCAGGTGGAGAGCTGGGCGGTGAATGTCGGGAGGTGAAAGGAGCAGGGTGAGAATGACAAGGACAACACTACCGGTGGGATGATGGCCAGGGCGAGTGCGGCGAAGACCACCACAGGGGTATAGACTCGGGCGAACCGGGTGATGAAGGCCTCGCTCTTCGACTTGTTCGCAGCAGCGTTCTCCACCAGATCGATGATCTTGGAGACGGTACTCTCACCAAAGGCCTTGGTGGTGCGCACCTTGACGAGTCCGGAGAGGTTGATGCAGCCCGAGATCACCTCGTCGCCTTCCGCTACAGGACGGGGGACGCTCTCGCCCGTCAGGGCGACCGTGTTCAAGGCGGTGCTGCCTTCGACGACGACACCGTCCAACGGCACCTTCTCTCCGGGCTTGACGAGGAGGATCTCGCCCACCTGAACCCTTTCAGGACCTACGTCTTCCACCGTGCCGTGGCGTTCCACATGCGCCACGTCGGGACGGATGTCCATCAGGTGGGCGATCCCTTCGCGACTCTTGCCCTCGGCGTAGCCCTCAAAGAGCTCTCCGATCTGGAAAAACAGCATGACGAACACCGCCTCGGGGAATTGCGTCTCGGCTCCCGGCAGGAAACCGATGCCCAAGGCGCCAAGGGTAGCCACCGACATGAGGAAATGCTCGTTGAAAGCCTCTCCGTGTGCCAGTCCCTCGGCCGCTTCCTTCAACGTGTCGAAGCCGATATAGAGGTAAGGGACCAGATATACCAGCAGCAGTTGCCATGTCGTCAGGTGGCACGTTTTCTCGACGAGGACCGCGGCGATGAGCAATACCACGGCTACCACGATCTTGATGATTTGGGCTTTTAAGCTGGTCTCCTCATGGTGATGCTCATGCTCGTGATGCTCCTCACAGTGCTGCCTGTGGTGCTCCTCGTTTTCCTGGTGATTATGATGATGTGCTGCCATTTCACAAATTGATTTCGAAGGCAAAAATACGGTGGAATCCTGTTTCCGCTCCTCCTTATTTATGATTATTTGCCTTTTCAAAAACCCTCATTATTGGTGATGCCTTGGCAGATGTGGATCACCGACCTTTGCATTCTAAATAAATCACTGATAACGCGATGAAAACAAAATTGACAGTAAGTGCATTTCTAATGGGTATCACCTTGATGCTGAATCCCTTGCAAGCCCAGGAAACCCATGAAACTCCCCAAAACCAAGCATCTTCCCAAACCCAAGAAACCCCTAAAACCAAAGAAGCCCGGCCCCGTCTGACCATCGGAGGCTATGGCGAAGCATTCTATACTCGTAATTTCTATAGCGACAACATGTACCGCTACTCGCATGCGGCCTCTTATACCGATGCCCAGGGACACGGTCGGATCGACCTGCCCCATGTGGTCATCAACCTTGGTTACGACTTCGGCAAGGGATGGAGCATGGGCAGCGAAATCGAGTTTGAACACGGAGGCAACGAGGTGGCCGTGGAGGTGGAAGCCGAAGAGACCGGCGAGTTCGAGCATGAGATCGAACGTGGCGGCGAGGTGGCCCTCGAGCAGTTCTGGATCCAGAAGTCGTTCGGCAAGGGCTTCAACATCCGCATGGGCCATGTCGTGGTGCCCGTGGGGCAAACCAACAAGGCGCACATGCCCACCGAGTTCTTCACATGTTACCGTCCTGAAGGTGAGTTCACCATCCTGCCCTGCACCTGGCATGAGACGGGCATCAGCCTCTGGGGCAAACTCGGCGATTGGCGTTACGAGGCCATCGTGATGCCGGCGCTCAATTCCAACATGTTCAACAACGCCAACTGGGTGAAGAACGGCTCCGCATCGGCCTACGAGTTCCGGGTAGCCAACCACCTGGCTGGGGCCCTGCGTGTCGACAACTATTCCGTCAAGAACCTGCATCTCGGCGTGAGCGGCTATATCGGCAATTGCTTTAACAATGACATCGTCACCAACGCGTTCTCCGAGTCCAGCCCCTATAAAGATGTGAAGGGTACGGTCCTCATCGGCACGGCAGAGTTCGACTACAAGGCCAACGGCTTGGTGCTGCGTGGCAACTTCGACTACGGCTTCCTCAGTGAGGCCAACCTCATCTCATCGTGGAACAAGAACCAGAACCACCAGAGCTTCTCGCCCTATCCACGTAGCATGGTAGGGGAGAAGGCCATCGCCTATGGTGGTGAAGCCGCATACGACCTCTTCCGTCCCATGAAAAGCATCAATGACCAGAAGCTCTACGTCTTTGGCCGTTACGACTACTACGACAGCTACATTCCTTCAGCTTTGACGCTCACCGACTACCAGTGGACCGACCGTCACGTGATGACCTTCGGCCTGAACTACTATCCCACTGACCAGATCGTCATCAAGGCCGAATACGCCAAACGCTTCCTCAAGGAGCAGTACAACGACGAGCCGAGTTTCAGCATCGGGGTGGCGTATAGCGGGTTTTTTAAATGATAATTAATAAACACCATAGTCGGCTTTTCGTAAGGCGAAAGACCAAGGTTGTCAGATAGTTGTGCTTGATTTCGACATGCACATGTCAGAAAAAGCTATATATACTAAAGATCGCATCTGGCATCTATGGAAGATATGAGGATTTTGCAAGCGGCATAATATCTGAGTGTTATGTGGTTCACAATGGGAAAGCAGTGGTCGTAAAACCCGATGTTTTTGCCAGTTCTGAAAAGGATACCATCAAGCATTTAATAGAAGAATTACTAGAAAAACTGAGGACATAACCTTGGGCTATGTCCTCGTATGGGGGTCAGAAAGGTCCAGCTTGAATATTGCTGCGAAAGCAATTTGTTCGCGCCCTCTGACGACAATCTGACCATGCAAAAGTAGACATTTTTTTTGTTTTTCGCAAGGTTTTTCTGAAAAAAGTTGAAAAAGGCCACCAGCTTGGTGGCCAAATTGGTCACCGAATTGGTGACTAAATTGAAAAAATTGAGAAATGCCACCAATTGGTGGCTGATAAGAATGTGATGAAAAAGGTCAACAAGCCGTTGACCAATTATCAAAAACAAATCGTCAACGACTCGTTGACGAAATCGTCACCAAGCTGCTGACGAATTGGAAATGCTAAGTGAGTTTGGCGCGATTGCGATAAAATACAGGTGAAAGACGAGGCTGTTCCCAAAGGAGAAAAAGGCAACTATGATTATTCTATGACGATTTGCGAAGGTGAAAAAACGGTCACTGTTAGCGTCATGGAACTTTAACACCAATCCTCGGCAAACGTCACTTCTGGAGAGGCTCGCCGATCACCGCCTCTTATGTTTGAAGTGCCAATTTGGCAAGTTGGGGAGCCCCCCAATGTCAATCCCCATTATTGGTTAGTCGCACCCTCAGGAATCGTCATTATTGATGATTTTTCTGAAGGAAACAATAGCGGATTTTTGCATCGTGAATAATCAGATGACGTAAAATCTAACAACTAAAATCATAAACCCATGAACAAAACAATGAAAACCCTCGCGCTGGTCGCCATATCAGCGCTGTTTGCCTTGGGCTTCAACGCCTGTGGCAAAGATCAAGTCACTGAAGAAAAGAACAAAGAGACCAAGGAAGCCATCGTGAAGCAGTACCTCAACCAGACGCTGTATCCTACCTACAGCAAGCTGGCTGCCGAGGCACAGACCCTGGTGGACAACCTCGAGGCGCTGAAAGCGAACACGACCCAAGCGAACCTCGACGCAGCTGCCGTCACCTTCCTCGAAGCCCGCAAGTGGTGGGAGCGGAGTGAAGCCTTCCTGTTCGGTCCCGCCAGCGACTTCGGCATCGATCCGCACATCGACTCCTGGCCGCTTGACGAGGATGCCTTCAACAACCTGATGGCCAGCCCCAACATGATCGCCCAGCTGGCTACCGACGAAGACGGCACCGTGGCCGGTGAACAGCTCGGCAACGCGCTCCTCGGCTTCCACGGCATCGAGTTCATCCTCTTCCGCGACGGACAACCCCGCCAGGTGAGTGAACTCAACGACGACATGATGACCTATGTGGTGGCCGTCTCGCGCGACCTCCGCAACCGTTGCTTCCAACTCGAGGTGAGCTGGAACGAAGACGCTCCGACCGACCATGCCGCACTGATGGAAGCGCTGGAACTCAACACCACCGTCAACGGAGGTAACAACTCCTACGGCGCCAACATGCGCCTCGCCGGTCAGGCAGGCAGCACCTACGCCACCCTCACCCAGGCCCTCCAGTCCATCGCCGACGGCTGCATCGACATCGCCGACGAGGTGGGCACCTCCAAGATCGGCAAGCCCCACACCGGTGAAGACCCGCATTATGTGGAGTCGCCCTATAGCCAGAAATCCATTATCGACTTCCACGACAACATCATCAGCATCCAGAACGCCTACATGGGCGGTATGGAAGAGACGCGTGACGAGGATCGCTCCCTCCACGCTTACATCGCCAATGGCAACACCGAACTCGACACCCGTGCCGTCAACGCCATCAACGACGCCCTGGCGAAGATCAACGCCATGAAGGCCCCCTTCGTACAATACTATGCCGATGCCAGCGCCGGTGCCGCCATGGAAGCCTGCCAAGCCCTCTCCGACGTGATGGCCGAGGTGAAAGAAGAACTTGCTAACAAAGACAAATAAACCCAATCATGAAGAAAAACATTTTTGCATTCAGCATGGGGATCCTGATCGCAGCGGCCATGGCGTCGTGCGGTGGAAAGGATCCCATCCCCACCGACCCGCAGGTGCTCGAGGAGACCTACACGGGCGGTGAACTCGGAACCACCTTCAACAGCACGCAGACCGCTTACGAAGATCCCACGCCCGCCGTTGAACAAGCCGGCATGACCACCGCATTCAAATACGGTGAGTATTTCTTTGAACGTACCTACACCCAGAACAACGAGCCTTTCGACGGCCTTGGACCGCTCTACATCCGCAGCAGCTGCATCGCCTGCCATCCCGGTTACGGCCACGGCATGCGCATGAACCGCTACCGTGCCGACGACTGGGGTAACGGCTACCTGCTCGTCTTCACCGACCGCAACGACACCTACCTCAGCTCTTACACGGGCATGCCTCAGACCAAGGCCGTCGCGCCTTTCAAGGCACCTGTCGACGAGACCAAGATCGAGATCAACTGGCTCAGCTACACCGACGAATGGGGCAACCGTTTCCCCGACGGAGAGTCGTACAGCCTTACCTATCCCGAGGTCTATATCCCCGAGGATGCGTTCTATGTGCCGCTCGAGGTGGGAGGCAACGCGATCCCTTACAGCGACTTCGTCTGCCGTCTTGAATCGACCATTGGAATCTATGGCACCGGCTTGATCGACGCCATCCCCGACGACTCGCTCAAAGCGCAATACCAGAAGGAATACAACGACGGCTACATGCAAAACGGCCTCAATCCGGCGATGTGGGCAGGCAACGACTGGGCGCCCACGGGTCTCTATGGCAACACCAACCATCCCAAGCGCTACACCTACGCCCTTACCCGTGGCCCGCTCCAGGATGCTCCCGGCGCCAACGCCATCTGGAACATCACCAACGTGACGCATCCCACCAAGATGGGACATTACATGACCGCCGCCTACGCCACCAAGGCTTCCCGGGATCCCGAGGTGCAGGCACAGTTCTATGACTACTTCCCGCAATACAACCTTACCGGCGACGTGGAGACCGACATCTACAACTATTTGATGATGGCCAACATCCCCGACGAGCTCAAGGAGCCCGAGATGAGTGCCGAGGAATACACCAACTTCATGGTCTGGCACCGTGGCCTGGCCGTCCCTGCCGCGCGTAACCTGGGCGACGAGGAGATCCAACGGGGTCGCAAGCTCTTCCGTGAGATCGGATGTGCCTACTGCCACCGTCCTTCGTGGCAGACGGGTGACGACGACTTCACCGACCCGGCCGGCTTCTTCGCCGACAGCGATGCACGCCTGCCCCGTTATCCCAACCAGAAGATCTGGCCTTACAGCGACTATATCCAGCACAAGCTCCACATGGAGAACGACATCCGCACAGGATGGTGCCGCACCACGCCGTTGTGGGGTAGAGGACTTTCGGCGATCTGCACCGGCGCCTCCCAACGCCTGCACGACTGCCGCGCCCAAACGGTCATCGAGGCCATCATGTGGCACGGCAACGCCCAAAGCGACGCCCGTCGTAGCGTGGAACAGTTCCGCGAACTGGAGAAAGCCGACCGCGATGCCATCGTGAAGTTCATCGAGGCCATTTGACAATCAGAGATACTTAAACCAAAATATTCATTATATTTGTCGTGATGAAGAAGATCCGTCATTTCGTTTCCGTTTTGATGATCGTGCTGGTGGCCGTCTTGGCTGCCGGCACGGTCGTCGAGCGGCTCCATGGCTCCGATTACGCCCTGAGCCACGTCTATGGTGCCTGGTGGTTCGTCGCCCTTTGGGGGCTGGTGGCCTTGGGCATGGTGCTCATGCTCTTCAGGAGAAAGTCATGGAAACGTCCCGCAGTCTGTGCGCTCCATCTTTCTATCCTGTTGATCTTGGTGGGCGCCCTGTTGACCATGCTTACGGGAAAACATGGAACGATGACGCTTCGTCCCGGCATCCCTGTCGACAGCTTCGTCGTGGAACGGCATGGCCAGCAACACGACCATCGGCTGCCGTTTACGCTGACCCTCGACCGTTTCGAGGTGGAGACTTACCCTGGGACGCATTCTCCGATGGATTTTGTAAGCCATCTGAACATCGGAGATGCGTCGGGAGGGACGCAAGCTGCGATCATCTCCATGAACAACATCTTGAAACACAAGAACTATCGTTTCTATCAGAGCGATTATGACGAAGCGGGCAATTCGGTGTTGTCGGTGGCCCACGATCCTTGGGGCATCGGTGTGACCTACACCGGGTATGTCTTGCTCTTCATCGCCCTCGTCGGTCTGTTCCTTGAGCGCGAAGGCCCCTTTCGCAGCCTGCTCCGTAAGATGTCGGCCAACAAGGCATTGTTGCTCGTTGTCCTGATGTCGGGTGCCGCGCTGACTGCTTCTGCAGCCGGGAAGCCCCGAGCCCTGCCCAAGGAGCATGCCGACAAGATGGGGGAGATGTACGTCATGTACAAAGGCCGCGTGTGTCCTTTGCAGACGTTGGCCAAAGACTTCACCACCAAGCTTTGTGGCAATGCCCGTTACCGTGGCTATTCTCCCGAACAGGTGCTGAGCGGATGGCTCTTTTATTTTGACGACTGGAAGGAAGAGCCGATGTTCAAGATCAAGGGAGGCTATGTGCAGGAGCAGCTGGGTATCGATGGCAACCGTGCCCGCCTGACGGATTTTGTCAATGCCCAAGGGGAAAACAAACTCACCGAGTCGATCAAGTCCCTCCCGATGGGCGATCCCAAACGGAAGAAATACAGTGCCGCCGATGAGAAATACCAACTCATCAACATGCTGAACAAAGGCAAGCTGCTGAAGTTGTTCCCTCATGCCGACAGCCTTCAAAACATCAAGTGGTATTCGCAAAGCGACGACCTTCCTTTGGACATTCCCGAGGACGAGTACCTCTTCATCCGCAAGCAGCTGAGCCTCTGCCAGGAATATGTGGTGAAGGGCGACTTTAAGGCGCTGGATGAGGTCTTCCAGAAGACCAAGCTGTATCAGGAACAGCATTCCTTGGGACATACGCAGTCGAAGTCGCAGTACCGTGCCGAGCGGTTGTACAACTGGCTTTCGGCGGGCAAGTGGCTCGCCATGGTCAACATCACCCTGGGCCTGGTCTGCTTTGCCTTGGCCATGATCTGCCTGGGGAAGGGCAAGCCGCTGCACAAGCCCGTACGTTGGTTTGCCACCGTGTGGATGACCTTGCTGTGCGTCTTTTTGGCGCTTTTGTTCGGCTTGCGTTGGATTGCAGGTGGCCACGTCCCCATGGCGGGCAGCTTCGACTCGATGAACCTCATGGCCTTGGCCCTCTGCGTGATCACGCTGTGTACCGTGCGTCGTTACGAGATGGCCTTGCCTGCAGGCTTGCTGATGACGGGTTTTGTGCTGCTGGTCCAGATGATGGGCGGTGCCAATCCGCCGGTGACCCACCTGATGCCCGTGCTCTCTTCGCCGTTGCTGAGCCTTCATGTCACGGTGATCATGATCGCCTACGCCTTGCTGTTCTTCGTCATGCTGAACGGCATCAGCGCCGTTGTCGTGCGGTTTACACAACCCGGCAATGGTT
>JAEEGG010000970.1_pt1 | contig 81501 bp, 60 predicted proteins | sample 9134161 | NCBI WGS metagenome assembly JAEEGG01 (sample SAMN16246543, study PRJNA631951) | gut metagenome | biome: gut microbiome; feature: rumen; material: CR-attached | host: Bos | place: Iran: Karaj | collected 2018-10
TCAGGGTTCCCCCCATTGACCAATATCCCTTACTGCTGCCTCCCGTAGGAGTCTGGTCCGTGTCTCAGTACCAGTGTGGGGGACCGTCCTCTCAGATCCCCTAGCCATCGTCGACTTGGTGGGCCGTTACCCCGCCAACTATCTAATGGCACGCATGCCCGTCCGCCGTCACCGTAGTTTTGAAATCCCGGAGATGCCTCCAGAACTCCTCATGGGGTATTAATCCGAATTTCTCCGGGCTATCCCCCGACAGCGGGTGGGTTGCATACGCGTTACGCACCCGTGCGCCACTCTCATACCCCCGAAAGGGCATTTACCGTTCGACTTGCATGTATTAGGCCTGCCGCTAGCGTTCATCCTGAGCCAGGATCAAACTCTTCATTGTATATTGTTGTACTAATAAATTTTTCTGTTCTACCTGGCGGATTCACCTGTTATCTTAGTCTGGAATTGAAAGGTTCCTTACCTTTCAGACTACTGTTTGGCTCATTGCTTTCAAAGAACTTTCGCAATCTCTGTTTTTCGTGATTGCGGAGTGCAAAGATACAGTGATTTTTATTCCTGTCAATAAAAAAAATGAAAAATTTTTAAAATATTTTTTCGGTATTGAAATTCAATGAATTGTGATTTGAAATTTTTAAAAAAATGTGAAAAAGGGGGTAAAAAAGCACCATTTTAGGGGTCAATTTCGGTCTTTTTCGGACCTGTTTTTCACAAAAATTACGCCAAATCCTCCGAAATGAAGAAAATCTTTTTCTCGGACATCTCCATTTTGACCATTCCGATGAGGATAAAATTGACCAAAATCCGCTCCGCCGACCTTTTATTCAGATGCGAAATTTCCATAAATTCGTCGAAGCTTATCTTTCCGTGCTCGTTCAGATAGCGTAGGAGCAGCATTTCCTCGTCTGTGAAGGTGATATTTATGTTGTTTTTGTCGTTTTGGTGTTTCCACACCTTAATTAATATACTATTGGCGACTATGTTCTCGTCTTTTACGCGTACATACACCTTGTATATATTATTATGGTCGGGTGCCTTGTGCTTGTGATGTCTGCTTTTGGGGATAATCACCTCCAAAACGGTTTTTCCGTTAATATTCCACTCTTTTGCGGTATATTCCACTTCCGGACGGCAGTACATCTGTGCTGCAGTCTGTATCATATGCTTCTCTTCGTCGGATCTGATGCCGGAAATTGAACCGTTGTCCTTTACACCTATTAATAATCTGCCTCCGTCGGTGTTGGCGAAGGCTACCAGTGAGCGTGCTATCTTCTTGCTGTCGGATACCTCAAACTTGAAATCCAACATCTGGTGCTCGCCTTCGGCTATCAGTTTCTGGATGTGACCTTCCTTTTTCATCTTAGTGCAAAATTAGAAAATTTTTCCCGACGGATAGTATTAAAATGCGATTTTTTGAAAAATTCCGATGGGGTGGGGTGGTGCCCGAAAAAAGCCGTTTTTAGCCGTTTTAAGCGCATGAATTTTTGGGAGGGTGTGAGGTCTGTTTGGCGTAAAAAATCGTCAGAAATCAAAATTTCATATCTGTAATTTGGTGTAAACTGAAAATCGGGGCAAAATTTACATAAATAAACATAAGTTTGTAATATATTGATAAACAATAATATATAAAAATGTTAAAGCGTTATTTACAATTGTAAATAAATGTACAATAATTTACACAAGTATATCTTAAACAAATTTGAAAGAAATAGTCTAAAATAATTGAAAAACAATAAAATAAGTATATAAATATAAATAAAAACTTTAGAAAATATCAAAAAAATTCAAAATCGACAGACATGGCGTAATGTTGCCATAAATTATTGAAATAGAATAAAATAGATTCAAATAAACGAGTGTTTATTGAAGAAAATCAACGCCGGGTGCATATTTACAAAAATAAATTTGAAATTTCTGACTTTTGTACAAAAATAATTTTTACTTTTGTAATCTTCAATGAAGTTAAAAACGAAATTTCAGGAGGGATACTACTTATGGAAACAATTAAGGATCGTCTGGCTCACATCTTAAGAGCGAAAAATCTGACTGCTTCACAGTTCGCTGAATTGATGGAAATTCAGCCTTCGAACGTGTCACATTTGCTAAATGGGCGCAACAACCCAAGTCTGGATTTTTTGATCAAATTGAAGGAACTTTTTCCTGAATACAGTTTCGACTGGATCATCATGGGAAAGAAACCAATTACCATAAACGAGCCAGCTCCTCTGCCCTCTGAAGAGAATCAGATTAAATTCGATGAACCTGTAGTGGAGGAAGAAACACAGGAGGTGATTCAGGCTATTGATCCGCTGGAAATAGTTGAAAAAACCAATGTTATTGGCGCAAAAGGCTCAATTGAGAAGATGATCCTAGTCTATGCCGACAAAACTTTTGAAATTTTGGAAAAAAGATAAAGAATTAATTACTATGCTATAAGCCAAGCCTAATGAATCTAGATTTTCTAGAGATGAACGTTTGAATAGTGCCTAATCGGAAACGTTATTCAAAAGATTAAAGACTGTGTGATAAGCCAAGCCTAGAAAACTACGGCTTTCTCGAGCTTGGCGTTCACATAGTCTTTAATCACTATATATTAGGGATTCCATAGTTAAATAAATATTATAAAAAGGACGTTGTATTCTAAAATTTTGTATCTTTGCCAGCTAAATTTGAAGAATTCCAATGTCTAAAGATTTGTTTCTCAGTACATTTAAGAACTTTATAACACAATATCACAATGTTGTGATAGTTTCGCATGTCAATCCTGACGGAGATGCCGTGGGTTCGTCTTTGGCGTTCTCATATTTCCTGCAGAAGTTCGGAATTAAAACAAAAGTGATGATTCCCAATGATTTCCCTGGATTTTTGGCATGGATGCCAGGAATAGATGAGGTTCTTATCTATGACAAGAATTCTGAAAAAGGTGTTCAGTGTCTGAACGAAACCGATCTGATATGCTATTTGGACTTCAATGCTCCGTCTCGTACTGGTTTGATGCACAACGATCTGTGTCATTGCACTAAAACTCCAAAGCTGCTCATAGACCATCACAGAGATGCAGATTTCACTCAATTTGCGGCCTATTTGTCGGAAGTTGAAACTTCGAGTACATCTGAACTTGTAGCTGAAATCATTCAGTATCATGGTTTTGACAAGTATTTGGATGACAATATAGCCACTTGCCTGCTGGTTGGAATAATGACTGACACAGGCTCGTTTGCCCATTCCATCTACCATCCTGATACATTTGAGATATGTGGCAAACTGATTTCACCAACGGTCAATTATCAGTATATACACAGCAAGATATACAACACATTCTCCGAAAACAGAATGCGTCTGTTGGGATATTGCATCAGCAACAGAATGACGGTTATGAATGAGTTTAACACCGCCTATATCTATCTGACCAAGAAAGATTTGGAAGATTTTGACTATCAGGTGGGTGATACGGAAGGTGTGGTGAATTTCCCACTGATGATAGACAGTATCCGAATGGCTGTGTTAATTACTGAACGTCAGGGAGTTATAAGGTTTTCATTCAGATCTAAAGGTGACTTTTCGGTACACGAGGTGGCCAGAGCTCATTTCAATGGCGGTGGTCATTTGAATGCTGCCGGAGGGACACTCAACTGCACCATAGAACAGGCTATTGAGAAGTTTTTACAGGTTGTGCCTCAATATAAATCATTGTTGACCAAATAATGTTGAGGGTTGGGTTGAAAATAACGGCTGTAATTGCGGGATTGGGCATAATGTTGGCCTTATCTTCTTGTGAAGAAGGGGATAGGAGCCGTGATAGACAGCCTGTAAGCCCCAAGGTGCAGAAGGAGAATGTGGAGGAGGCCAATAGGAATCTGGTGAAACTGGAGAGGGAAATGATAGACGAATATGTCAGAAAAAGCGGATTGGATTTTGTGGAGACAGGCACTGGATTGCGTTATTTTATTGAAAATAAGGGAGATGACGAGCTTATAAAGCAGGGCGATATAGTGACTATGGAGTATGAAATGCGTCTGATGGATGGAGAATTGCTGTACAGCTCGGATAAAGACGGATTGAAGGTGTTTCTGGTTGGCAGAGGCGGAGTTGAAAGCGGATTGGAGGAAGCAGTGCTGCATCTGCATAAAAACGATAAGGCCATAGTGATTATTCCTTCGCATCTGGCTCACGGCTTGGCTGGTGACGGCAAAAGGATACCGGCGCGAAGCACTTTGGTTTACACATTGAAAATAATTGATAATCAAAATAAAAAGTAGTAAAATTTTAAAATCATGAAGAAATCATTATTGATGGTGACAGCAATCTGCATGATGCTGTCAGTATTCACAGGCTGCAATAACAATGCGCCTAAAGGCTACAAAGCCACAAAGAACGGTCTTTATTATCATTTTCACGAGATGAATCAGGGCGAGTTGCCGAATATTGGCGATTTGATCGAGCTGACAATCTCTTGCACTGTTAACGACACAACACCGATTATTCCGGCTTCGAAGAACATCCTGCAACTGGCAGCTCCTGCGTTCCAGTCAGATTTCATGGAGGGTGTCGCAATGATGCATAGAGGTGATTCAGCCACATTCATCACCAACATCGATTCTACATTCAAATACACTTTTAATGTTCCACAACTTCCCGAGGAATTCAACAGCACTGACGTTATGAGATTTGAAGTGAAAGTGCTTGATTTCTATCCGGAAAGTGAATATGTTAACAAAATGGTCGAAGGTATCAAGAAAAATCATCCAGAGGAGACAGAGCGCGCTTACGCTGAAATGCAGCAGTATTTTGCCGTTAATCACATTGTTGCAACTCCTACGGCATCAGGTCTTTACTATGTGATGACCTCAGAAGGTAACGGTGAAATGCCTAAGCATGGCGATATGGTTAAAGTCCATTACACAGGCAAACTTATGGACGGCACAGTGTTTGACTCATCTATCGAGCGTGGCGAACCTATTGAGTTCCCTCTCGGAGTGGGTTATGTGATCCCAGGTTGGGACGAAGGCATCATGCTGATGTCAAAAGGCGAGAAGGGTGTGCTTTACATCCCTTACTATCTCGGTTATGGTGACAGAGGCGCCGGTGGAGTCATCCCTCCGTTTGCAAACTTGATTTTTGAAGTTGAACTTGTTGATTTTTAATCTAATATGAGAAGACTGCCATTATACCTTCTGTGTCTGACAGCTTGTTTGCTGCTGGCTTCATGCGAGAAGGCTACATTTAAAGGTTTCAAAAAAATGGACAATGGAGCTCAAATGCAGTTCCATATAGTCCATAATGATGCCGAAAAACCTCTGATAGGCGATCATGTTTTGGTGGATTACAGACAAAGTCTGGGCGATTCACTGATTTATGACAGCGCTTGGGATGAGGAGTCTATCGAGCTTGAAGTGACAGAATCTTCATTCGTGGGAGATATGATGGCAGCTCTTTTGAATATGCATTTAAACGATTCGGCATCGGTGGCATTCCTGATAGACTCTATGTGTATCAAGGCATTGGGAATGGAGGCTGTGCCGGGTTACCTGAAGGCCGGGACGCCTATTTTCACCGATATCAGGTTGAAGGAAATAATCCCAGCCGAAGAGGTCGCAGCCCGTCGTGCTGCATTGCTTTCAAACATGCGTCAAGACGAGGAGGATCGTCTGGCGATGTATTATTCAGATGAAAAGAATACTATCACCGAGTCGGGGCTTATCATATTGAGTGTCAAAGGTAAAGGACGTGGCCCTAAAGATGGCGAGGTGATGAAAATCAACTTCAACCTTATAACTCTGGACGGCGACACTGTGCTCGATTTATACGGCAGAGAGCCTGTGGCAACGCTTTGCGGCGATGAAGACCTTGGAGAAGGTTTCGCCGAGGCCTTGCGTTATGTGCCGGCAGGAGGCGAGGGTCATTTTGTGATACCATCAAAGCTGGCTTTTGACAGCGTGGGTGTCACCGAAATGATTCTGCCTTATACCTCATTCATATTGAATGTCAACAACACCGCAATTATGTCGATGGCTGAATATGAAGAGGAGGAGAGAATCCGTGAAGAAGTTGAAAACGTAAAGAACCAAAAACGTCTGGAGGAAGAACCTGCCAGAATAGCGAAATTTGTGAAAGATTTCGACATTAAAGTACAGCCCAGCGAGACGGGCGTGTATTATTTGGAGATTAAGACAGGCACAGGCGCTTATGTCGATAACGGCGATCTGGTCTCCATCCACTACAATTTGTACAACATAGACAACAAACTCATAGAGTCTAGCTATAATGGCGAACCTCTGCAGTTTATCTTCGGTAGCGGAGATATGGTGCCAGGCATAGAAGAAGGTGTTTCTCACATGAGAGTGGGAGGCAAGTCGACCATAATAGTGCCGTCAAAGATGGGATTTGGAGAGGTCGCGATAGACAAGGAACTTCCGGCTTATTCAACCGTTATTTTTGATCTGGAGCTTGTTGACGTTCAGAAGTCTCGCTAGTTTCATAGAAATTTTCCTTATCGGCGTGGAAACAGTCAATGGCTGTTATTATCGCCATGCAGCTCCAGACAGGTATCGCGAGTTTGTCGGTATCCAGGAAGTTGTTGAGAGTGCCGTGCACGTAATAGCCCAGCAGGGCGAGTGTGGCGCCCAAAACCAGCACTTTTGACTCTTTGTTCTTTGCTCTGCGATAGGTCATAAGGCCGCAATACATGAAGGTGACCACTATGGCTACAACTATGAGCGAGCCAGGCAGTCCCTGTTCGGCCAAAGCACCTATGTATTCGCTGTGGGCGTTGCCCATATCGCCAGAGTTGGTGCTGATGATGGTCTTGTTCTTCGACTCCTGGAAAGGAGCGTATACAAACTGGTAAGTGCCCGGACCCCAACCTACAAGCGGTCTCTCCTTGAACATTCTGATGGCTGAATTCCAGCGGTTAATGCGCTCCAAATTGGAGGCGTCAGTGGAAATGTTGGTCATAGACTGAATGTTCTCCACAATGTTGCCAGAGGCGTCCTGGTCGTTTTTGGAGAGAGAATCGAATATTTGCTGTTGGAATGTGAAGAAAAGTCCGATAAGCACAACGGAAATCACCGCTATGTATTTGAACTTTATCTTGAGCAGCACGCAGGCAAGCACTCCCAAAGCCACTATAAGGCTAATCCATGAGGCACGGCAGTAGGAGAGGACTATAGCCATAAGCAGCAGCAAAAGCACTGCAACAACGCCCAATTTCACAGGTTTCTTGAGGTTAGGCATGAACAGATATGCCGCGCAAAGTATGATGTAGATGGCCAAAGCCGCTCCGTAGGCTGTATGGTCATTGTAGAACGGAGTCATTACCCAGTGGGCTGTGTCACCGTCAAAACCGTGGGATGCGTGGTTGATTATGGTGTAGAATACCACTATCACAAGGCCGGCAATGTAACACCATACGAAACGGTTGATGTTTTTCGGATCTTTGAACAACAGGGCGCACAGGAAATAAGCCGGCACCACGAACCACAGGCGCGAAACGAAGAATTTCAATGAAACTATAGGCAATTCGCTTGTGACGGTGGTGAATATCATCCATATAAACATTATGTAAATCACCACTGATATCGGATGACGCGCTATCTGAAGGTCGAATTTGCGCTCATAGATGTATTTGGCAATCACAAGCACCAGCACGGCGGCAAGCATAGGCTCGGCCGGCAATGATAGCGCCAGTTGCACGTCTAACGACTGTATGTTGATTGACAGAGGGGTCAGGAAGGAGATGAGGAGTAAGACTTTATCCAAAGAGTACACGTAAAGCAGGAGTATACCCAGCACAGCCGGCAAGGCGAACGCAAGATAAGTGTCTTTCTTGACAACAAAATACAGCCCCACCGCGACGAAAGCCGCCGCAATCAGGTATAATGCCGCTGTCTTTACGTATTTATTGGATAACATTACTCAGCTTTGTTGTTTTTGTGCTCTAAAACGTATGCTACCAGTATTGAAAGCACACAGGCGGCCATTGCGCACAGTGCCACAACCACCCAGCGTACCGGGAACGACTTCTTATCGGCCACATAAGGAGCTGAAATGACGTTTGAGAATGTCATGTTGGCGTTGTAGAAACGGAGTTCCTGCTCGTAGTCGAGCTTCACCTGGCTGTAAGCCATGCTTTCGCTTTCGATGAGTTGGGTGAGGGCTATGATTTCAGGACCGTATTTCTGAACGTTTGATTTCATCTCAGTCACATCGTCGTTCTTTTTGGAACCGCCGCCGTTGTTGAGATAACCTCTGGTAACCTCACGCGATTGGCTTTCGTATTCCATAACTCCGTAATTTGTGGAAATCTCTGCCATGTGGCTCTTCAATGAGTCGATGAACATTTGTTTTTCCTGGAGTTGACGCTTGTACATCTCGACGGTCTCAGCTCTCTTGATTTTGTGCATGGTTCCCACCTTCACGTTGTAAAGACGGATTATTTCGTTGACCATGGCACAGGCGGTTTCAGGGTCTTTGTCGAGCACTTTGACCAGCACTGCGTCGTAAGGAGTTCTGGAAATCCTCACGTTTTCACGGTATTCGCTAACCAATGCGGTTTTCCAGTATTTGTAAGACTTGTCGATATTATAATGCTTCATGAGGTCGAATTTCTCAACCATTGAATCCATTATCTCGTTTGATTGCATAATCTGCAGCATCTGTTCGGTGAATGTCTCATCGGAATATGCCGCGACGTTGCCAGGGTAGAGGACGGCTTCAGATTTGTACATCGGGGTGATGAATCTCGCACTCGAAAATATAGCACCCAATATCGCCGCGATGACGGTGATGGTAACGATGTGCCATTTCCATTTGTTGATCACCTGGACCATAGCTGTGTTGTCAAAATAATTACTCATCTTGCTTTTTATTTTTGTTTTCTGAATATTCAAATAATGCTAAAATCATAATAATCACTATGAGAGTGGCAAGGAAAGTCACTGCCACTATGACCCATCTGATGGGATAAACCGGCTTGTCGGAAACGTAGGCCTGGGTTACGACCAGTTTGTGGGGTATGGTCTCGGTGGCATTGATTCTCGCGTCGTCGTATTTGGCTCTGAGAAGGCTGAGATTGGCTTTCTGAGACTCCAGCTCATAGAGGTAGATGTTATTCTTGCTGTTTTTCAGGGAATCTTCCAGGGCCAGTATGTTGTTTATGGTGTTGTTGTATTCTTTTTCAACTATTTCCAAGGCCTTTACAGCTATTTCTTTCTGCATGTCGTTCATGGTCTCGTCGAACAGATTGGCAATGTCGTTGGCTATGGCCGCCGCTATCTGAGGGTCGGTGTCCAAGACAGAGATCTTGACGGAGTTGTATTCGGTGCGTCTGACGCGGATTCTGTTGTCGTATGCCTTATTGAGCCTGTAAACTTTGTGCTCGCAATTGTCCTTTATACCGTAATGGTTAGCCAGGTCGTATTTGGCGATGATTTTCTCCCTGATGATGCCGGAATTCAATATTTGCATCATCTGGTCGGTTTGGGCCTCTTCTCCAATCTCCATAGGGTCAACGTAAATAAGTCCGTTGGTGTTCATTATGGCTTTGGAGGCCGAGTAAGTGGTTGTGGGGTAAAGGATGGCCGTCGATTTGTATAGCGGCTTGATGAAGGCTTTTGATGAGAACACTATGGCGCAGAGCACAGCCAAAGCGAGTATTATGATTACACTTTTCTTGTTTTTAAGAATAAGTTTAAAAATGCACTTCGAATCTATTTCTGTCATATTTACTGTCTAAAAAGTTGACAAAAATAGTGAAAATTCTTTAATTATCGAATGATTTTTGAATTATTTCTTCAAATTTTGCATTGAAGACAGCAGAAGATCCTTGATTTCCTTGTAATCCAGCATCTTGGTGACAAAGGCAATGATGACGCAGGCGCCGGCGGCTATTCCGAATGAAGCCCACCAGTTCAATGTAAGAGTGGTTGACAGATAAGTGATTGCACTAATAGCGGCAAGGAATATGAACAGTCTGATCCAGAAGCCGCCTCCAAGACGCAGGTTGAACACCTTTTTGGCAATCAGGAATTGTATCACGCAGGTGATGAACTGCACGCTGAGGCTGGTGAAAGCTGCACCGACCGCTTTGAAATGAGGGATAAACAGGAAATTCAACGAGATATTGATCACCACTCCGCAGGCAGCCACTATGTTCAAATACTTCAGGTTGCCGTTGGCGGTAAGCAAAGTTCCAAAGATGTATGTGACTGATATTGAGACAAAACTGCCCATCAAAATCTTCAGTATGGTTGAAGCCTCTTCGTTGTTTTGCTCTGGATACATTATTTCCATGAAGTTGTGGCTGTAGAAAATGCACAGCACAGCTATTATGCAGGTCATCGATAGCATAATGCTGAACGACTGCTTGACCAGACCCTGCAAATCCTCCTTCTCTTTAATTATGGCTGCAAACAGAGGCAGCAATATCACGGAGAATAGGTATGAAATGTTGTTGCCGGCATCGAAAAGCCTCCAGGCACGGGCGTAAACTCCGGCTTGAGATGCCGCTATGTCGTCGGGAAGTATGCGTTCAATGAGAACGGGTTCCAAACGGTTGTAAAAACTCATCAGCAGCACTAGCAGGGCGTAGGGCAGGCTTTTCTTGATAATCATAATCACAAACGGGATGTTGATTCTGATTGTAAGCTTGCCGGTGTGTCGAAGCACTATTGCCACGGCTATGATGAGGGTTATGACGTATGAAACTGTCTGGGCGTAGATGTAGCTGTAGATATTGAAGTCGGCTCTAGGAACAAAGCCCGACCACAGCAGGAAGCTGCAAATCAATATCATAAGCACGCGGTCCAGCACTGACAGTATGCTGTCGGTCTTGAACAGAAGCAGGGCCGAAATGTTGGATCTGACGTATAGTATGAACGACAGCAAAACCTGGTTAAAACCGACAATTGCAAGCAGTTTCAGCTGTTCGCCGCGGTAGCCTATCAGCCATCCTATGATAAAGATTACAAGGAAATACAGTATGGTGAGCAGTATCTTTGCCTGTGATATTCCTACGAAATGCTTTGAAAGCAGCTGGTTGTTCTGCGCAATGTTGCGGTTGTTGAAATTGGTCAGACCCAGGTCGAGCAGAATGTAGAAAAGGTAAGAGAACTGTGATATGGCGAGATAAAGGCCGTAAGATGTGTCACCTACGAGGTTCTGGACGGCACGGTCGACACCGAGTATCCAGAACGGCTTTATCAAAAGGTTGATAAAAAGTAAAAAAATGATATTTTTTAGAAACTTTTTATTCATTTTACCACAGCGCTATAATATAACGTAACAAGCAAACGTTTATTATTTGAACTCAAATTTAAAAATGCGGTGCAAAAATAATGCATTTTTGAATTAATTTTGTATTTTTGCGATGTAAAATTTTGCAATTTGGGAAAGTATTCGGAACAAGAAATAGTAGAGATAGGGAAGGCGTTTGATGATCTCGTTCAATCCATAGGGGAGACAATGACTCTGGAGGAGGTTGGTTATGCGAAGAGTGCCTATGAGCTGTGCTGGGAAAAATACAACGGCATTCGCATGAAGTCGGGCAGACCGATGATGCTTCATGTGATTGAGGTGGCGCAGATAGCCTATTCTGAAATGGGTTTACACAGTAAATCCGTTGTATGTTCGCTTTTACACAATATTGTAAAGTTTACCGATGCCACATATGAAGAGATTCAGGAGAAGTTTGGCGAACGTGTGGCGCTTATTCTCAAAGGTTTACACAAAATCACTTCCATCGATTACGATCAGTATAACGTTCAGTCCGACACTTTCAGGAAACTGTTCTTGTCGATGATAGACGACATACGCGTATTGATGATAATCATAGCGCATTGTCTTGCCAACTGCCGCCATCTGGACGAAATTGACGGCAATATAATTGTAAATCCAGGGGATTCCGTTGAAACCATAAGCAAGAAGAGTCTGGAGAGGTTTTTTGAGAATACCAAGTATCTCATTATTCCGATAACCCACCGTCTGGGTCTGTACAATATCAAAAAGGAGTTGGAAGAGGCCTTGATGATTTATGAAAACCCCAAGGAATACTATGAGATTAAGAATAAAATCACCGAATCCAAGGTAAAACAGGAGGAGATGATGGCCGATTTCCTGCTTCCTATCCGCATGGGATTGAGTCAGCAGGGCATAGAAGCCACCATCAAATGGCGTACCAAGTCAATACCTTCTATTTTTGCCAAGATGCAGGCTCAGGGAGTGCCTTTCGAAAAGGTTTATGACCTGTTTGCAGTGAGAATTATCATACACAATTCAAAGCCTTCCAAAGAGATAGCCGACTGCTGGGGCGTCTACGCTCTGGTGGCCAGCTTGTACAAGCCTGAAGAAAAGCGCTTAAGAGACTGGATTACAAAGCCTAAGGCTTCGGGATATGAGTCCTTGCACACCACTGTACACTACAATAAGGTGTATGTGGAAGTGCAAATCAGGACAGAACGCATGGACTACATAGCCGAGAAAGGCGGCGCCTCGCATTGGTCGTACAAAGCCAGCGGCGACAAGAGCCAGACCGTTGACGAGTGGCTGAATCAGATCAGGAACATACTCGAGGACGTCAACAGTGTGGATTTCAATCCTTTGGATGGCAAAAAAGCTCAAAAGGGTAAGGCCGACAAGATATACATCATCACGCCGCAAGGGGAGGTGAAGCAGCTGCCTCTGGGCTCAACAATACTCGATTTTGCATTTGAGATACACACCAGCGTGGGCAGCCAGTGCATAGGAGCCCGTGTCAACGGCAAGATGCAGCCCATCAGACATGTGCTAAGCAATGGCGATCGTGTAGAGATTCAAACCAGTAAGAAGCAGTCGCCCAAAGCCGACTGGCTCGGATACGTCAATACGGAGAAGGCAAAATCGAAGATACGTCGTTTCCTCAAGGACGAGGAGATGAAGGATTCTGCTCTCGGCAGCTCGATTTTCCACAGAAAACTCAAAAACTGGAAGATATCCATAAGCGACAAGAACTTCAGCGAGTTGCTGAAGAAATACAATTGCGAGTCGGGGATAGAGTTTTACAACAAAATCGCCAACGAGCAGATCAATCTGGTCGAGATGAAGTCTGTGATAATGTCGCTTAACGAAGCAGACGCTTGATTTTCACCTTATTTTGTCATTATGTCGATAATCTCGGTGTCGGTTTCCTTCATGCCGATTGAGCCGACCAGACCCACATTGTTGATGGTGTCTTCTATGTCGCATCCGACTATGCCGTCGCCTGCGGCGAACTCCTGTCCGTCTTTATACATGTAGTAACCGAGAATTCCGGATTCAACTGAGGCCGCTATCTTTGCTGCGCACGAAGCTTTGGCTCCGTCACAGATTATGCCAGATACCGTGACCACGGCGTTGCTGAGCGTGTGTTCGATAACGTCCAGGTTCTCGCCAAGGAGGTATGCGATTCCGCATGCGGCAGCGCATCCTGCGCTGACGGCGCCGCAGTAGGCGGAGAGACGGCCGATGCGTGTCTTCTGGTGTATGGCGGTGAGGTTGGACACCACCAGAGCGCGGTAGAGGCGGTCGTCGTCAATGTGGTATTCTTCGGCGTAGGCTATTACCGGCATGGAGACCGTAAGGCCCTGATTGCCACTGCCTGAGTTGATGATTACTGGCAGTTCGCATCCGTTCATGCGGGCATCGGAGCCTGCTGCGGCGCGCGCCTTGGCTTTCACTTTGATATCGTCGCCGTAGTATTTAAGCAGGGTGCTGCCTATATTGGCGCCCCAATTGTGTTTCAAGCCCTCGTTTGAGATAGCGGTGTTGTATTGTATCTGGCGTCCGATTGTTTCACGCACATCGTCCAGGTCGAGGCTGTCGGCGAAATCGACTATGCCCGATATGCTGAGGCAGCTGCGGTCGGTGAGTTCCTTGGTGGGTTTGCTGATGGTTTCACTCTTGAACAGAACCTCATCGTCCTTCTGAATGAGAACTATGTTGGTGTGGAAGCCCGAAATCCTAACGTCGGCGTGATGTTCGCCCTTGTAAGCTATTATGGTTACATCCAGTTGTTCCTGGCAGCTGATGTGTTTTACGGTGATAGGGGTGGAGGCTAGATAATTTTCGGTTTCTTTTTTCTGTTCCGGTGTAACGTTGGCAATAACTTCAAGAGCTTTGTCCGGATTGCCGGCTATGATACCCACGGCCACTGCTGCTTTGATGCCCTTCATGCCGTTAGTGTTAGGCACTATGACACTTTTCACGTTCTTGATGATGTTGCCGCTGGCCAACACATCTACACGGTCCGGTATACAACCTAGTGTCTGATGGGCCTTGGCTGCCGCGTAAGCCAGACAAATAGGCTCGGTACAGCCCATGGCGGGAACGAGTTCTTCCTTCAAAATGTTGATATACAACTGATAACGTGGGTCCTTCTTATCCATTTTAGTTGCCTTTTGTTATTTCCATTGTGCTGATTTCTATGCTGCCGCCTTCAGGCATCACCTCAATCCAAGTGTTGTCTTCGCTGAACCACTTGTATTGTGAGCCTATGCGGACTATAAAGTCATTGACTTCCTGATTGTTAGGAACACTGACCATGAATCCGCCGTGTTCGCCGTCCCTGTTGCCGTACGAAATGTACATGATGAACGGTTTCTCAACCAGATTCTTGGCCTTAATCAATATGTAGTTGCCCCTTCTGGTAGTCACGTCAACAGGCTGAAACTCAAAGCGTTTGGTTTCGTTTGTGTTGATGGTGACCGCTACAGGGGTCAGCTCGACCAGTTTGTTGGCTTTCAGGATTTCGCCTATCTCCCTGATTTTGTTTGCTGCATACGGGTTGTCGGTGTTCAACTGAACGGCCTTGGTGTAGAATTCTATGGCCTTGTCGTAATTCTTGGTCTGCAACTGGGCATCACCCTTGGTGACATAGCTGTTGTATTCGTTTGCAAGGGCGGAAACTCGCATGTTTTCCATCTGTTGTGACTCTGCAAGTCTTTGAGTTGCAGCCTCATCGCCAGGCTTGTTGGCCAAAGCTATGTTGTACTGGCGTATGGCTTCGGCATATTTGCGGCTGTCGAAAGCGTATGAGCCCTCAGCCATGGCGGTATTGTAATTTTCCTGTTTCTGACGTTGGATTTCCTCATAAAATCCGGCAATTACGCTCAGTTGTGCAATGGCTGTGGCGTTATTCGGATCCAAGCGAAGCACCTCGTTGAACGACAGTTCAGCTTCAGCGTACTTCTTTTCGTTAAGCTGCTTGTTGCCAAGGCCGAGCAGGTTGTTGATGTTGGCTTGACGCTGTTTCTCGGCTTCTGCCGCGGCCAGACGTTCCTGTTCCTTGCGCTGTTGCTCCTGATACAGAATCATATCCTCGGCATTCTTTTTCTTGGCAAGGGCTTGGGCGTTGTTTGGCTTGAGCTCCAATGCGCTTACGTAGCAGGTGAGGGCCTGCTCATAGTTCTTCATGGCTTCGGCGCTTTCACCTCGGCTCATCAGATTGTCGAAGTCGCTGTCAAGCTTGGCTTTGTCGTTTTGTATCTTCAGATATTCGGGGCTGTTCACAATTTCGTCTATGCGGGCTATCATTCCCAAGGCGTATGAGTCGTCGGGGATAACCTGAAGAGCGGCCTGATATGAAGCCTTAGCCTCGTTGTACGAGCGGTCTTCGTAATAGTTGTCGGCTTCGGTGATTCTGGCGTCGTAATTGTCGGCTATATCTTTCTGTGTCTGCAGCTCTTTAATTAAGCCCGGAATCTCCGTATCGTTGGGATAAAGCTCCAAAGCCTGACGGTAATAGTCTATGGCTTCACCGTATTTTTTTCTTAAAGTAAATTCTAAACCTTTAGCCTTAAATTTTTCATATTCAGAAATTTTGGTATCATAAGCATCCTTTTTGTTTTTGGCATCCTGATACTTTTCCCTGACCATGGTGTTGTTGGGGTAAAGCTGCAAAGCCGACTCATATTGCATCACGGCTTCGGCGTATTTTTCCTGCTTCAACAGGTTGTCGCCTAAGGCAACCATTTCGTTGAATGCATTCACTTTATCCTTCTCGTTCTTGAGGATAGTGCTGATTTCAGTTTTCTTTCCCTGGGCGTATTCATCTTTAGGGAATATCTTCAGGGCCTTGTTGTATTCTGCAAGGGCTTTGTCGAGCTCACCGTTAGCGTACAAAGCGTCGGCATTGTCGATATATTCGAAGAACTGTTCCTCTTTTTTGTTTTCCTCCCTGATTTTCTGCAGGGTTTTGTCGAGTTTGGCTTTGGCGTTGGAGTCGTTCGGCTTTAAACGCAGGGCCTCTTGATAATAGGTCTTGGCCTTGATGTACTCTTGGTTGGCAAACTCATTGTCGCCCGATGACACTAACGACTGGAAAGAGGGGGCCTGTACCTGAGCCTCAACGAAAGTCGTTGTCATACAGAATAGTCCGAAAGTCAAAAGGAATATGTATTTAATTGATTTGCGCATTGTTTCTTGTCATTTATTGCTTTCTATTTTGCCGTCTTTTATCGTAAGGGTACGGTCGGCCATCTCTGCAAGAGTGGGGTTGTGGGTGACTATGACAAAGGTTTGCCCCGTCTGTTCTCTCAATTTGAAAAAGAGCTCGTGCAACTCCTTGGCGTTTTGAGAGTCGAGGTTGCCTGAAGGCTCGTCGGCCAGTATAACAGCCGGTTTGTTGATGAGGGCTCTTGCCACGGCTATGCGTTGCTGTTCGCCTCCTGACAGCATTGACGGCTTGTGATCTGCTCTGTCAGTAAGCTTAAGATAATCAAGCAATTGCATGGCTCTGTCTATAGCTTCACTTTTGGGTGTTCCGGCTATAAATGCAGGTATGCAGATGTTTTCCAGAGCTGTGAATTCAGGCAGCAGATGATGGAACTGGAACACGAATCCTATGTTTTTGTTGCGGAATGCAGCCAGTGTCTTCTGATTCATCCTGCTCACGTTTTGGCCATCGTACAGCACGTCGCCTTTATCGGCTTTCTCCAGGGTTCCGATGATTTGCAAAAGGGTGGTCTTGCCGGCGCCTGACGCTCCGACAATGGTGACTATTTCACCATTATTTATCTGTAAATCAATGCCTTTGATAACATCGACATTACCGAACGACTTATATATGCCTTTAGTCTCTATCATCTTCTTTTTTACCGTTTTGTTGCAGTTTGGCCCTGGTGAAAGGCTTGGTCCTGTCAAACAGGTATCTGTATGTGATATGTGTCTTGTAATGCTTGCATCCGGCACGGTCGGCAATCTTTATCATTGGAGGGTTGAAGTCTCCTATCCAATTGAGCTGCAATTCGTTATATTTGAATTTCTTCTTGATTGCCTGTGACTCGAGCGAGCAAACCAAACCTGCCTCAAGGCCTTTTTTGCGATGCTCCGGAACTATGCCGAACACCAGCGATATGGCACGGGTGCAGATTCTAGACACCTTGATTCTCCATAATATGCGTAAAGCATTGAAACCCTTGGCGTTACCGTTAAGACCCTTGTATATCTGGTTGAGGTCTATAATCATGAGGAAGAATCCCACGGGTTCGCCTTTGTAGTATGCAAAGTGCATCAGACGCGGGTCTATGATGGGTTTCAGGCTTTTCAACAATGCCAGGGCGTGTTGGCGTGTCAGCTTGGCTGTGCCCGGAATGGAACCCCACGCTTTATTGTAAATGGTCAGAAAATCGTCGGCGTAGCGGTCTATTTGACGTTTATTTAGAATTTCAAACGAATAGTCGGGATTGCTGTAAATCTGAGCCGCTTTCTCATGGAGAATCGGGTCAAAGCCGCCAGGGGTGAGGCTGCGACGGAAAGTAAACTGCTTGAAATAATCCTTAAAACCATAGTTTTCAAACAGTTGGTTGTAGTAAGGATAGTTGTAGGGCATGTTGAAGATGGGGTCGGTGAAACCCTCGGCCAAGCATCCCCAAAAGTAGTCACGGTCGCCGAAGTTGATAGGGCCGTCCATGGCCTCGAAGCCGCGTTCCTCAAGCCATTGCTTGGCTTTGTCGAACAACATGTTAGCGGCGTCCTGGTCGTTTATGCAGTCGAAGAAGCCGCAACCGCCTGTTTTCTGGCCGTTTTCCTCGTTCTCGTACACCTTTGAGGTCTTCTCGTCGTAGAATACGGCTATACGGCCTACAATCTCGTCTTTTGAGTTCTTAAGCAGGAATCTGGCGGCGTCACCGTGGCGGAACAGCTTGTTCTGCTCACGGTCGAACACCTTTTCGACATCGCTGTCCAAAGGTCTGACGTAATGCTCGTCCTTTTTATATAATTTTGACGGAAATGCTAACCATCGCTTGATATCCCGCTTGGTTAAAACTTCAACTAAACTATATTCCGACACAATAGTTTTCTCCATTAAATATTTTTTGCAAAAATAAGAAAAAAAATCTAATTTTGTTGAGAATTTTGTTAAAAATGAAAAATATTGATATTCAGCGGAAATACGCAGCATTTATTGACTATTTCGAGCAAGCTATGCCCATAGCGGAGTCAGAATTGAAATACGAAAATCCCTATCAATTAATCGTGGCTGTGATACTGTCGGCCCAGTGTACCGACAAGAGGGTCAACATGACCACTCCGGCCTTGTTCGAACGCTTTCCTGACGCCAAGTCTTTGTCGGAAGCTTCGCAGGATGATGTGTACCAACTGATTAAGTCGATTTCTTATCCCAACAACAAGGCAAAGAATCTGATAGGAATGGCCAAGGCTCTGGTGACCGAGTTTGACGGCGTGGTTCCTTCTAATCTGGATGATTTGCAACGACTTCCTGGAGTAGGGCGGAAGACTGCCAATGTAGTTATGGCTGTAGCCTTCGACAAGCCTGCCATGCCAGTGGATACCCATGTGTTCAGGGTGTCGGCCCGCATAGGCCTGACTCACGGGGCCAAAACCCCTCTTGAAACCGAGAAACAGCTTGTGGAGCACATACCGCAAAATATTCTCTCAAAGGCTCATCATTGGCTGATTTTGCACGGCAGATACGTGTGCGTGGCGCGCAAACCAAAATGTGAAGAATGCGGCATAAAAGATATTTGTGATTTTTATCAAAAAAAAGTCAAATAATTTTGTTGTTTCAAAAAAAACAGTTATCTTTGTAACGTTCCAGTTTGATTAAAAACTCGTCAAAATTGAGCTGGAATATTTTGGAATTATAGGAAAAGTATTTATTAACTCATTGATTAAAAACAATTTACAAAATGGCAAATAAAAATATCGAGGAAGATGTCGAGAAAGTAAGACAGGAGAAACTGAAGGCCTTGGAGGCCACGATGGGAAACATTGAGAAGTCGTTCGGAAAGGGCAGTATCATGCGCCTCGGTGACAATCATCAGGAAAAGATTGACGCTATATCGACCGGATCTATCGGATTGGATTACGCATTGGGCATTGGCGGCATGCCGCGCGGCCGTATCATAGAGGTGTTCGGACCGGAGAGTTCCGGTAAGACGACTCTGGCTCTGCACGTCATAGCCGAGGCTCAGAAACATGGCGGAATTGGCGCTTTCATTGATGCTGAGCATGCTTTCGACCGTTTCTACGCCAAGAAACTGGGCGTTGACATCGAGAATCTGCTGGTGTCACAGCCGGACAACGGCGAACAGGCCCTTGAAATAGCTGAAAACCTTATCCGTTCGGGCGCTATTGACGTCATAGTCATCGACTCTGTGGCCGCACTTACTCCAAAGAGTGAAATCGAAGGCGAGATGGGCGACAGCAAGATGGGCTTGCAGGCTCGTCTGATGTCACAGGCCATGCGTAAGCTTACAGCTTCCATCAGCAAAACTTCCACAGTCTGCATCTTCATCAACCAGTTGAGAGAGAAAATCGGTGTGATGTTCGGCAATCCGGAGACTACAACAGGTGGTAACGCCTTGAAATTCTATAGTTCAGTGCGTATCGACATCCGTAAGGTCAGCCAGATTAAGGACGGTGAAAACATTACCGGCAACCGCGTCAAGGTGAAGGTTGTCAAGAACAAGGTGGCTCCTCCGTTCAGAAAAGCAGAGTTTGACATTCTCTACGGCGAGGGAATCTCACGCATAGGCGAGATAATCGACATAGGTGTAGAACTCAACATCATCAAGAAGAGCGGTTCATGGTTCAGTTACAACGAAACCAAGCTCGGACAGGGTAGGGATGCCCTGAAGAAGCTGCTTGAGGAGAATCCTGAGCTTTGCGACGAACTCACACAAAAGATTAATGAGGCTCTGAAAGAAACAGATCAAGATCTTTAATATTCTGAAAGACAGACGTTTATGAGAAAAGTTTTTCTGGCATTGGCATGCCTGGCTATACTTGTGAGCTGTTCGGAAACTGGCTCTAAGAATAATAAAAATTCTGAAAAGCAACAAAATGCCGAGATGGCTGTTGAAGAAGCCGTTTTTGATTCTCTGGATGCCGAGGCATACATCAACAGGGCCCGTTATTACCTTGCAAATGAGCAGGTTGGAAATGCAATCAGAGACATCAACAGCGCTTTGTCCATAGATGGCAAGAACGTAGACGCCTTGCTCGTTTTGGCTGATATTTACTATGCTTTGGGCGATCAGGACAACATTCTGCTTACTTTGAACAAGGCTACAGAGATAGCCCCTCTGGACTCACGTCCTGTGGTGAAGCTGGCTGAGCTGAGTTTCCTGCAAGGCAACACAAATATGGCTAACGCATATCTGGATAAGGCATTGGAACTCAATGCGATAAATCCGCAGGCTTATTACATGAGAGGTGTGATTGGCATGTCTAAAAACGACACGGTCCTGGCGTTGAAACAGTTTATGAAGGCCAGAAGCCAAGACGATACCTTTATCGACCCCGTGCTTCAGATAGCCAACATCTACTCGGCCCAACGCAATCCTATGGCTAGAGATTTCTACAATCTGGCAATAGAGATGGAGCCTGACAACTACGCTTCGTATTATGACCTCGCCATGTATCTGCAGGATAACGGTGATCCGGAGAAAGCTCTGGAGATATATGACACTCTCGATGTAAGAATGCCGGGAAACTATCAGATTCTGTTCAACAAAGGATATGTGAATCTGGTGTATTTGTTAGATTATGACAAGGCAATTGATTGTTTCGACAAAGCTTTGGAGGTGAACCCCAGGTCGGTGGATGCCATGCTGAACATGGGCGTGGCCTACGAACAGAAGGGTAACTACAAGCAAGCAAAAAGCATCTATCTCCGGATATTGAAGGAAAACCCTAATTATCAACTTGCGATAGATGCTTTGCACAGAATAGGCGAGTAGTCGCCTATTCTGCTTTAGGCTCGGTGAACAGTTTGGCGAGCTCGTCGAGGTTGTCCTGGAGCTCCTGTTCAACTCCGCTGAGTTCTTCTATTTTATCAAGAGGCTCATTCATGCTGAAGTAGAACTTGATCTTAGGCTCTGTGCCTGAAGGTCTTACGCTGACTTTTATGCCGTCTTCTGTGAAGAACTGCAATACGTCTGACTTCGGCAGATTGATCAGAGTTTCCACGCCGAATGTGATATCTTTGCTGATGCTGAGTTTGTAGTCTCTGACTTCTGTAACTCTTGAACCGAGGAGGGTCTTAGGAGGATCCTGACGGAACTCGAGCATCATGCGTTTGATTTCCTCATTGCCGCTGATGCCTTTCTTGGTGAGAGAAACCAGTTTTTCCCTGTAAACACCGAATTCTTTGTAGATATCTTTGAGAATCTGGTAGAGAGTCTTGCCCTGTTCGGCTGCCCAAGCTGTGGCTTCGGCCAGCATGTAGCAGGTGATGATGGCGTCCTTGTCGCGGACGAAGTCGCCAACCAGGAAGCCGTAGCTTTCCTCACCGCCGCAAATAAACTGCTCCTGAGGCTTGTTCAAGATTTTGTCGGCTATATACTTGAAGCCTGTGAGTACGTCGTATGTCTTGACATTGAACTTTTTGGCTATCTTGAGCAACAAATCGGTTGTCACTATTGTCTTGACAATGAATTCCTTGCCTGTGAGCTTGCCGAGTTCATCCCAACGGGTCAGGATGTAGTAGGTAAGTATGGATGCGGTCTGATTACCGTTGAGCAGGAGGAATTCGCCGTTGTCGTCCTTTACTGCCACGCCAACGCGGTCGGCGTCTGGGTCGGTGGCTAAAACCACATCGGCATTCATTGCTTTGGCTTTCTCAATGGCCATGCTCATGGCTGCCGGCTCCTCCGGGTTAGGTGACACCACTGTCGGGAAGTTGCCGTCTGTAATCATCTGTTCCTCAACTGGATAGAAATTCTTAAATCCGGCCTTGGCAAAGAGTTTTGGCATTACTTGACCGCCAGTTCCGTGTATAGGAGTGTAGACGAACGACAGGTTCTTGTGCTTCTTGACCAGCTTTGGTGAAAGTGAGAGGTTCATCACTTTGTTGAGATAAATCTCGTCAAAACTCTCATCGAGCATTTCTATGAGCTTGGCGTTCTTTTTGCGCTTCACCATTGAGATGTCAGTGATTTTCTGCACCTCGGCAATGATGTTCTTGTCGTGTGGAGCCACAATCTGTCCGCCGTCTTCCCAATACACTTTATAACCGTTGTATTCCTTAGGGTTGTGCGATGCTGTGACAACTATACCTGACTGGCATTTCAGTTCGCGAATGGCAAACGAAAGCTCAGGTGTAGGACGTAATGCACTGAACAAGAATACTTTAATGCCGTTGGCTGAAAGCACGTCGGCGGCTATCTGTGCAAAGTCCTTACTGTTGTTACGGCAGTCGTAGGCGATGGCTACTTGAGGTGTCTTGATGTCGGTGTACATCATCTTGATGTAGTTGGCTAAGCCCTGTGTGGCCATTGAAACAGTGTAGATGTTCATGCGGTTGGTTCCTACGCCCATAATACCGCGCAATCCGCCTGTTCCAAACTCGAGAATACGATAGAAACTCTCGGTCAGTTCGTTGGGGTCATTGTCTATAAGATACTGGACCTGTTTTCTTGTCTCGGCATCGTATTTGTCTGATAACCAAGACTTTGCCTTTTCGAGAATTTCGGGGTTCACGTTTTTCATAATATAAATTGTTAATTACTAATAAATCATGTTGCAAAGTTATATAAAAAACTAATACCAAGCGACTCTTTAAACTGAAGAATTGCTTTTTGTTTGCCGTCGACAAGGAATTTTACGTTGTCATCGTATATCATATGGATGTTTACGACGGTTGAAATATACTTGCTGATTTTGAATCTGATACCTGTTTCCCAGTCGACATCTATGTTCCATCTGTTGGCGCGGTTGGCGTCCATATAGTTGTTGTATAGGTTGAGAGTGGAGAAGATGCTGATGTTGTTTTTGAACTCCTGTTTGTACTTGATGAGAATGTTGAAACCAAGCTCTCCGAGGAAATTCTTGCCGGGTACCCAGGTGCTGTCGCCGTCCACCACATTCCAATAGGCAGCCTCCACGCCGAAAGCTCCATTGTCGGCCAGTGTCTTGTCGGTCACAAAGGTGAACTTGCCTGCCACGGGGCTCATGAAAATGCTTAGCTCGTTGCAGATTTTGTAAGTGTAACCTATTGACACTGTGATATATGCAGGTGCAAAGAAACGTGAAATAGGGATGGAGTCGTTAGGGTATTTGAAACCGTCCGAGAACTGGGTTTTCAAGGCAGCAATGGAGGTGAATGTGAGGTGCTTATTGTTGTTATGACTCATGGTCATGGACATCTCCAGTCGGTCTTCGGTCTTTTCGGTGCGCTTGTCCTTTGCGAAATTCTGTATCCCGTAAGCAAAGAGTCCGGTGGTCTCGTAGTTGAACAGGTTGCGGGTGTAAGAGTGCTTGAAAAAGGCGGTTACCTTGCCGCTGGCGTTGCTCTCACCTCCGGCTGCCCAGTATGTCATGCCCAGCTGCTGAATGGTCATGCTGAGGTTGCCCTCGAATTTGTTGTGCCTAATAGTATCCTGTGACACGCCGCTTTTAGGTATCATTATCAAAAATAACACCATAAAAACGCCTGTCAGCAACATATTGAAATTCTTCAAAATGGCTTTGAATACTGGCATTTTAACAAAAAATAGAATTACACTCGTTTTATGAGTGCAAAGATACAAAATTATTAATTAAATTTGCAGAAAAATATTGCATGCATTCCATAAAAATTAATGTCGGAAAAACAGATGAGGATCTGTTCATGAAGAGCAAGTGGTGGGGTAACCCTGATATGCCTGAAAAATTTGAGGTTCCCGACGATTTGACCTTCGTTTGCCAGATACGTTGTGACGAAATTGCGGCCTTAGACAGGGACAACCGGCTGCCTCACAAGGGTATGCTTTATTTCTTCGCTGCACTTGACTATTATTTCGGCAATTTCGACTCATACAGCCCCGAGGATATGTATTGGAGTAAGGATGATATCAAGGTGTTTTATGTGGAAGATATTGAAAACCAAGTGTTTGAACAAGTGGTTTTTGTCGATGACGACGACAATCCGGTTGCTATGAAAGAACTGAAAATCAGTTTTTCGGAGGCTGATGCCCACTGCGATGGCAACAAACTTTTGGGTGAGCCGTACAACCGCGAATGGGAAGATTGGGACGCCCCGTACAACGGATGGACTGAACTTTTACAGATTGATTCCGACGACTACGACTCCTGTACTTTGAACTTCATGGATTGGGGAATGCTGCATGTTATCATCAGTGATAAAGATTTGAAAAACAAATATTTTGGTAATGTTACTTCATGTATTTGTTCAACATAATATGAAGATATGAAAAAAGCTTTTTATGACGAATGGGATGAGAAAAACTACGAGGTTGACATCCCTGACGAACTGTATGAAAAGGCATATTCCGAACATGACTGCAATGCCTTGTATGAAATCGGAATAATTCTGGAAACCGAATCGGATATATCGCTGGCTGCCATTGCAGACATAATGGAAGAGGCGTATGCCGACGGCAAGGGCAGCTGGGACGCCTACGAATGGCTTAAGGATTACCATTCGGACGACGGTCGCTTTGATGCCTGGAGTTAGTCTGAGGCCTGAAATTAAGATAACTTTTTAGCTATTACGGCAGCCGTATAGCTTTCCTTGCATTTTGCCAAATCTTCGGGAGTGCCTTCAAACACAAGGTTTCCACCTTCGTTGCCACCTTCAGGGCCGAGGTCGATGATCCAGTCGGCTGTCTTGATGACATCGGGGTCGTGCTCAATGACTATGAGCGAATGTCCGTTGTTCAGCAAAGCCTCGAAAGCAGCCAGAAGCTTGTTGACATCATGGAAATGCAAGCCTGTGGTGGGCTCGTCGAAGATGAACAGGGTGGGTTTCTCGTTCGAACCGTTCACTAAGAAAGATGCCAGTTTGATTCTCTGTGCCTCGCCGCCCGAAAGGGTGGATGAGGGCTGTCCCATCTTCAGATATCCCAAACCGACATCTTGTAACGGCTTGAGTTTCATTATGATGCGGTCGGTTGTGTTTTTATATTCGTTGGGTTGGCTGAAGAAAATTATAGCCTCGTCAATGCTCATCTCGAGTATGTCGAAAATGTTCTTGTCGAGGAATTTTATCTCCAGAGCCTCGTCTTTGTAACGTTTGCCGTGACAGACGTCGCATTGTAGAGACACGTCGGCCATAAATTGCATCTCGACCTTGAGCACTCCTTCGCCTTCGCAGTTGTCGCAACGGCCGCCAGGAACGTTAAACGAGAAGTAACCTGCCTTTATGCCACGCATTTTTGAGAGTTTCTGATCGGCGAATAGAGCTCGGATGTCGTCGAAAGCCTTGACGTAAGTTACAGGATTTGAACGTGTTGACTTGCCAATCGGGTTTTGGTCTATCAGCTCTACCGACTGTATGGCCTGCAAGCTGCCGCGCATGCTGCCGAATGAGCCTGTTTTGTCGGCAGTGCCGCCGAAATGCTTCTTAAGCGAAGTGTATATGATGTTGTTGACCAGAGACGACTTGCCTGAACCGCTGACGCCGGTCACCACTGTGAGTACGTTTAACGGTATTCTGACGTTGATATTCTTGAGGTTATGCTCCAGACAGCCTACAAACTCAATGGAGTTGTTCCATTTGCGACGGCGTTTGGGCACCGGAATCTGCTGTTTTCCGGTGATGTATTGGGCCGTGAGTGATTTGGAGCTTTTGAGCATGGCCTTGATGTCGCCTTGAAACACCAGTTCGCCGCCGAATCTGCCGGCGTAAGGTCCAATGTCGATTATCTGATCGGCGGCGCGTATGATATCCTCATCATGCTCTACCACTATGACGGTATTCCCTATGTCCCGCAAATGTTTCAGCACCTTTATAAGCTGCTGGGTGTCACGTGAATGCAAACCGATGCTGGGCTCGTCAAGAATGTAGGTGGAGCCGACCAGGCTGCTGCCTAACGAAGTGGCCAGATTGATGCGCTGAGCTTCGCCTCCCGACAAAGTGTTTGACGCACGATTCAGAGTGAGGTATCCCAAGCCCACTTCCAGCAGGAAATCTATGCGGTTGCGGATTTCAACCAACAGCCTTTCGGCGATGGAAGCGTCTGATTGTGAGAGTTTTATGGTTTGGAAAAACTTTTTAAGCTCGCTTATCGGCATCACTGTCAGGTCGGTAATGCTCTTGCCGTTAATCTTCACATAGCTGGCCTCTTTGCGCAGACGTTTGCCGTGACAGTCAGGACAGGTGGTCTTGCCGCGATAACGGGCCAGCATCACTCTGTATTGAATCTTATATGTCTGACTTTCAACGTCTTTGAAGAAGTCGTTTATGCCTTGGAAATACTTGTTGCCTTTCCAAAGAGTTTCCTTTTGTTCCTCAGTGAGCTGATAATATGGCTTGTGGATAGGGAAGTCGAAGTGGTGAGCCACTCTCACGAGATGGTCCTTGTATTCGCACATTTTCTCGCCTCTCCAGCAGGCCACCGCATTGTCGAACACAGAAAGCGACTTGTCGGGCACTACCAAATCCTCGTCTATGCCTATAATGTTGCCGAAACCCTCGCAGGTAGGACAGGCTCCGTAAGGGTTGTTGAACGAAAACAGGTGCTCGGTTGGCGGCTCGAAGGTGATGCCGTCAGCCTCATAGCGTGATGAGAACGAATATTCTTTCTTATCTCCTTGATTGTCAATCATTATGATGCAATCACCCTTGCCCTCGTAAAAAGCTGTCTGTATGGAGTCGGCAAGCTGTCCAATCTGCTCGGCGGTGCTATCGTTCACCTTCAGGCGGTCGACCATAACTCGTATGTCCTTGGGCTTGTCTTTAGCTTTTTCGGTCAGGTAATCCTCAATGCGTTTGGCTTCACCTTTGACAATCAATCGGTTGAAACCTTGCTGCAATAAGATATTGAGATGTTCCTGAATAGTACGTCCTTCTGGAAGTATAATGGGAGCGAGAATGTAGGCGGCGCTGCCGTTTTGGGTGAGGATGAAGTCGACCACGTCGTCAACCTGATTCCTTTTCACCTCTTTGCCTGAGACTGGCGAGTAGGTGCGGCCTATGCGTGCGTACAAAAGCTTGAGATATTCATAAATCTCGGTGGTGGTGCCGACTGTTGAACGCGGGTTGCTCGTCATGGTGCGCTGTTGTATGGCTATGGCGGGCGAGAGGCCGGTTATCATGTCGACATCCGGCTTGCTGAGACGACCCATAAACTGACGGGCGTAAGAACTCAAACTTTCCACGTAACGGCGTTGTCCTTCGGCATAAATGGTATCGAAGGCCAATGACGACTTGCCGGAGCCCGACAAACCCGTAATTACGATGAGTTTGTTTTTAGGAATGCGTAAGTTAATGTTTTTCAAGTTGTTAACTCTTGCACCGTGAATTTCTATGCTCTCAATTTTGTTCATCTCAAACTAAGTTGTCTCAAAAAAATTGCACGAAATTACAAAAAATTTAAGCATCGTATTGAAAAATGTTGTATATTTGCAAAAATTTAGGTCAAAATATTGTTCAACCAATAAAAAATAGGAGAGACATTATCGAATAAACTTTACCCTTTTTGAATGTATAACCTTTAAAAAAGGGGGGACTTATGTCTGATATGTTAAATGACAAGGAATTGGTTCTGAGTTACCAGAACGGTGACGTGGCCAGTTTCCAAATTTTGGTTGACCGTTACCAGAATAAGATTTTTTCGTACATCCTGATGCTTGTCAAAGATAAGCAATTGGCTGATGATATCTTCCAGGATACATTTCTTAAGATTATCCGCACCATTAAGGCCGGAGTTTACAAAGAGGAAGGCAAATTCATACAGTTCGCGATGCGTATCGCGCATAACCTTATTATAGACTATTTCCGCAAGGCCAAGCGTTTGCCTATGGTCGACCCGACAAAGGAAGACTACGACATGCTCGATAACGCCCGTTTCCAGGATCCTTCAGTTGAGGAGCAGATGGTGACGGAGCAAATCCATGACGACATCCGTAAAATGGTGGAATTTTTGCCGGAAGAGCAGCGCGAGGTGCTGGTTATGAGAATGTATGAGGATATGTCGTTCAAGGAGATAGCCGACGCCACCAATGTCAGCATCAATACGGCTCTGGGACGTATGCGCTATGCTTTGATCAATCTTCGCAAGATGGCGAAAAAGCAGAATGTTACATTAACTGTTTAAAAAATTTTAGCACAAATATAATAATTGGGTCATACTTGGCGTTTTGATTTCAAAATAGTAACGAAATCGAGTGCCTATGAGTATTGATTCTACACCATTATTTGAAAGTAGAGTGAAAGAAGCGGTCTGTGAAATGTGTGCTGAAATGCAGCCAAGCCGCAGTGCAATTAACGCCATCATGCAGTACGCCGCCACCTACGAGAGCGTTGAAACAAGAATCGGAACAGTCGACCTGATGCTTAACTGATGAGCAGAGGCTTTATTAAAGAAGGCGATCAGGAAGAGATCCCGATGGTGCCACCTAGGGCATATCTGCCGAAAGGCATGCCCAACTACGTGACAAAAGAAGGTCTGGAAGCTCTCAACAAAGAGTTAAAAGGCCTTGAAAATGAACGTGTTGAAGCGGGAGGCAATTACATTATGAGCAACTTTATCGATGCAAAGATGAAGCTGCTCATAAATCGTATTAATACCGCCGTCGAGGTGGATTTGACCAAAGCCAACAAAGAAACCGTCAGTTTCGGAGCATACGTGAAATATAACGGCAGAACCGTGAGAATTGTGGGCGTTGACGAGGCCGACTTCCAGAAAGGACTGCTGTCGTTCATCTCGCCTGTAGCCAAGGCTCTGGTGGGCAAAAAATTGGGAGACAGGTTTGAGATTAAGATACCGAAGGGAACTGAAACCATTGAGGTTCAGGGAATTTGGTATGAGGCTGTGCCACTTACTCAAGAGGTCATTTCAACAGGAGCGAAGCAGAGTGCCCCCGGCGAGGCGGGAGCCTCCACCAAAGGTGAAAAAATCTCCAGCCGAGTAATTTCAGATAAGCCCGAAATGTCGGCAAAGCCTCAGGAAGAACAAGTCGTTCCGGTTGATAACAACACCGATGTATTTGTCCCGGAGGAAAACATTATGGAATTTCTGCCGGTGGTCAACGACAGGGGTATAATTGTGGGCCGTGCGCTGTACATGGAGCTGCATAAGGGTCACAAGATTCTGCATCCCGTCCTGCATTTGCATGTCATTAATAATAAAGGTGAGGTGACGGGCAGGTATTGGTGGCATGTGGCCTTTGGCGACACTCCCGAAAAGACGCTGAAACGCAAAATGCAGGAAACCTTAGGTTTATCAGGCGTTAAGCCAAAATTGAAGAAACAATATGTCAGAGAGACTAAGACCGAAAAAGAGCTGGTTTACGTCTATAATGTCATATCAGATGAAAATTTATTGAAAACTCCCGAAGGAAAAGAATATTTTGATATTTTTGCAAAAGATTAGAATGTAAAAATATTGAAAATGATTTTTAGTCCAAAACTCTTTTCTTGTCTTAAAAATTACGATAAAAAACAGTTCTCGGCCGACGCCATGGCTGGTCTTATCGTGGGTATTGTGGCGTTACCTTTGGCAATCGCTTTTGGTATAGCTTCGGGTGTGGGTCCAACGGAAGGACTTGTGACAGCTATAATTGCAGGTTTCATCATCTCGTTTTTCGGAGGCAGTAAGGTGCAGATAGGAGGCCCTACAGGCGCTTTCATCGTAATCATTTACGGCATTATACAGCAACATGGTCTGGGCGGTTTGATGATAGCCACCATAATGGCCGGTATTATTTTGATATTGATAGGAGTATTCAAACTCGGAAATGTTATAAAATTTGTGCCATACCCAGTGGTTGTCGGCTTTACCGGCGGTATTGCACTTACTATTTTCTCAACCCAGATGAACGATATGTTCGGCCTTGGCATACAGAATGTGCCGGCCAACTTCATCGACAAGTGGGTGTGCTACTTCCAGAATGCCACACATGTCAACTGGTGGGCTTTCGGAGTGGGTCTGGCCAGCTTGCTGGTTATCATCTACAGCCCGAAGATCTCGAAAAAGATTCCGGGCTCGCTGGTGGCCATAGTTCTGATGACCTTTGTGGTGTGGATACTCGAGCGTTTCTGCGGAGTTACAGGCATTACCAAGATTGGTGACCTTTATGAACTGCCTACTTCTATTCCGGCTCCGCATCTGCCGAGCCTGGGAGTTAGTGACGGCAAGTCGCTGATACAGCTGATGACAGAGTTGGCTCCTTCGGCTTTCACCATTGCCATGTTGGGTGCCATTGAGTCATTGCTTTCGGCTATGGTGGCTGACGGTGTTATAGGTGACAAACACAATTCAAACACCGAGCTTATCGCGCAAGGTATAGCAAACATTGCCAGCCCGTTGTTTGGCGGCATCCCGGCTACAGGAGCCATCGCCCGTACCATGACAAACATCAACAACGGCGGCAAGACACCTGTGGCAGGTTTGATTCATGCCGTGGTGTTGCTGCTGGTACTGCTTCTGCTTGGCAGTCTGGTGGGTTTGATTCCTATGCCGTGTCTGGCTGCAGTGCTTATAATGGTGGCATACAACATGAGCGGTTGGCGTACATTCAGAATGCTTGCCAAGAACCCGAAGTCTGACTTTGCGGTGCTTATCATGACCTTCCTTCTGACAGTTATCTTCGACTTGACAATAGCCATAGAATTGGGACTTATCGCATCTATCGCACTGTTCCTGAAGCGTACCAACGAAGCCACTGTTATCCGTTCGTTCACTAATGAGATTGACCCGAGTGACAATACCGATGTGGCTATGAGCAGCGATGAGAAACTTATTATTCCTGAAGGCGTTGAGGTGTATGAGATAGACGGACCATATTTCTTTGGAATTGCCAATAAATTCGATGAAATCGACAAGTCGGTGATAGGTAAGGAGTACAAGGTGCGAATCATCAGAATGAGGAAGGTGTCGTTTATAGACAGTACCGGTATCCACAACCTTGAGTTGCTTTGCGACACTTGCAAGCAGCGCGGTATGATAGTGGTTTTGTCAGGCGTTAACATACATGTGAGAGCTACGCTTGAGAAGGCTGGATTCATTAAGAAAATTGGAGAGGAGAACGTTTGCTCGCATATCAACTTTGCTCTGAAGAGGGCAGAGGAGATAGTCGGGGCGGAATGTGAAGCTTAAAGTTTTAGTATTTAGATCAGATAGTTTTAGGCGATGGCGATTGTTGATCACGTTAAGGATATAGGTGACATAATCGCTGTCGCTTATCTGTTGTTTATAAATTTGTTATAAAACCAAACATTCCAGGTTCAGAATAGCAGTGCCGTTTTGGACCATCGTCTGGCTTGGCGGAATTGCTTATCTTGCAATGAGATATTACGGTGTTTTAGTGTAGAGGGATTACGCCCTTAGCAGGGCTAGGGGATTATGTTCCTTTTTTCTTGATAAAAAAGGAACCGAAAAAATCAAGGCCCGAATCATCGGCCCTCGCTGCAGTCGTCCTAAGACAGTGATACTCAAGGCGGGGTAACGCTTCCTTCGGAAGCAAACGCAAGCGCCCCGCCGTGAGTATCAGCTGCTTAGTCCGCCTTTTGGGCCCTCGCTGCCCCGCATTCGGGCCGGGCCCTCGCGCACCGTGAATCGCAGTGGGGTAGAATTAATCGAATAGTCTTAATGTGTTGTAAAAAAATACCCCCGTTAAGGACGAGGGCAACCTAGATGTTTTCACAACGGAATAATCCTTATTGTGAATTGCTTCAAAATTTGTACTGCAAAAATACAATTATTTTCAATTAGTTGCAAATTATTTGAATTTTTTTTATTTTTGTGGTGTAAAATCATTAAAGATAAGCATATTATGAAGAAAATTCTTGGGTTAGATTTGGGAACAAACAGTATTGGCTGGGCTGTGGTGAATGCTACAACAGAAACCCGAAATGACGGAACAACTTATTTAAAACCAGTGGATATTAGTGCTACTGGAAGCAGAATTATTCCAATGTCGGCAGATATCCTTGGTGATTTTGATAAAGGGAACTCTGTATCGCAAACAGCAGAACGTACAAGTTATAGAAGTATACGTCGTTTACACGAGCGAAACCTTTTGCGACGTGAGAGATTGCTTCGAGTTCTGAAAATAATGGGGTTCCTTCCAGACCATTTTGCATCTCAAATTGATGTGTACGGAAAGTTTATTAATCACTGCGAACCTAAATTACCGTGGTACAAAGGGTCTGATGGTAAGATGGAGTTCCTATTCAAGGATTCTTTCAATGAGATGCTGACGGATTTTGCTGCTAATCAGCCTCAACTTATTACATGTGGCAAAAAGGTACCATACGATTGGACCATTTATTATTTGCGCAAAAAGGCTTTGTCTCAAAAAATAACTAAAGAGGAACTTGCTTGGATATTGTTGCAGTTTAATCAAAAACGTGGTTATTACCAACTCAGAGGCGAAGAAGAAGAGCAGGAAGATAAACTTGTGGAATTCCTTGCACAAAAAGTTGTATCAGTTGAATCCACAGGAGAGAAGAAGGGAGATGAGGTTTGGTATAACGTTCATCTAGAGAACGGAATGATTTACCGTCGTACTAGTAAGGAACCGTTGGATTGGGTTGGAAAGGTAAAAGAGTTTATTGTTACTACTGATTTGGAGAAAGATGGAACGCCCAAAAGAGACAAGGAAGGTAATATCAAACGCTCTTTTCGGGCTCCAAAGGAGGACGATTGGACTTTGATGAAAAAGAAAACGGAGGCTGACATAGAGAATAGTCATAAAACTGTTGGCTGCTATATTTACGATGCGCTTCTTCAAAATCCGAATCAAAAAATTATTGGAAAACTTGTTCGGACTGTTGAACGCAAATATTACAAAGACGAGTTGATGCAGATTCTTGAAGTGCAGAAAGCATTGATTCCGGAGTTACGAGATGAGAAACTATATAAGGCTTGTGTGGATGAACTATATCCGAACAATGAAGCACACCGAAATAATATTGCAAATCCCAACTTCACCAACCTATTTATCAACGACATATTGTTCTATCAGCGTCCATTGAAGAGTAAAAAGTCTTTGATAAGTGATTGTCCTTATGAATCGCATTTTGACAAAGACGGGAATGAACACCCTGTAAAGTGTGTTGCCAAATCAAATCCTTTGTTTCAAGAGTTTAGGTTGTGGCAATTCTTGCAAAATCTGAAAATTTATCAGAGAGAACGAACTATCAGCGATGGGCAATTAGATTTGTTTGGAAATGTATCTGCAGGAAAACTTCAAACGGATGTCGATGTTACTGCTGAATTACTGAAAAATGAAGATGACTATGTGGCTCTTTTCGATTGGCTTAACGACAGGGCTTCTATCAAACAGGACACGTTGCTCAATTCGTATTTCAAATTCAAAAAAGAAAAAGGGAAAGACCAGTATCCGTATCGTTGGAACTATGTCGAGGACAAAGAATACCCTTGTAATGAAACGCGAACAACAATATTAAATGGACTGACGAAATGCGGTGTTAGTGCTGACTTCCTGACCAAAGAACTGGAAATGGCGCTTTGGCACATTCTTTATTCAGTGGAAGATAAAATTGAGATTGGCAAGGCCCTGAAAAAGTATGCCGAAAAGAACCATTTGCCAGAGTCATTTGCAGAAGTGTTTGGCAAAATCAAACCCTTTGCCAAAGATTATGGCTCATATTCTGAAAAGGCAATCAAAAAACTGCTTCCGTTGATGCGAATTGGCAAATATTGGAGCATTGACGTAATTGACACGAAAACGAAAGAACGAATCGAAAAAATTATCACAGGAGAGTATGACGAGAACATAAAAAATCGTGTTCGTGAAAAGGCTATCAATTTGACTGATGAAACGCATTTCAAAGGTTTGCCTATTTGGTTGGCTTGCTACATTGTTTACGACCGCCACTCGGAAGCAAAGGAGATTGACAAATGGAACAAGCCAGAAGACATTGATAATTATCTAAAGGAATTCAAACAACATTCGTTACGGAATCCGATTGTGGAGCAAGTTGTTACAGAAACATTACGCACCGTACGAGATATTTGGAGAAAAGAAGGTCAGATTGACGAAATTCACGTCGAACTTGGTCGAGAAATGAAAAATCCCGCCGACAAGCGTAAACGGATGACTGAAAATATTTTGCAAAACGAAAATACCAACCTGCGTATTAAGGCAATGCTTATGGAGTTTGTGAATCCTGAAATGGGCATTGAAAATGTTCGTCCGTATTCACCAAGCCAACAGGATATTTTGCGCATATACGAAGAAAATGCACTTGACAATCTAACAAAGGAAGACCCAGAGTTTGATTTTGTCAGCAAAATATCAAAAACAGCCCAACCTTCGAAGTCTGATATTGTGCGTTATAAACTTTGGTTGGAGCAGAAATATCGTTCGCCTTACACGGGCGAAATGATTCCGCTTGCAAAACTTTTCACTTCAGCTTATGAGATTGAGCACGTGATTCCACAATCACGCTACTTTGATGATTCGTTTAGCAACAAAGTGATTTGTGAGGCCGAAGTAAACAAACTGAAAGACAGACAATTGGGGTTTGAATTTATCAAGAATCACAAAGGCGAGAAAGTCCAAATTAGTCAAGGAAACACGGTTGAAATTCTGTCGGTTGAGGCTTACGAGAAGTTTGTGAAAGACCACTACAATAATAACCGAGCCAAGATGAAGAAGTTGTTGATGGACGATATACCCGATGGTTTTATTGAGCGCCAGCTTAATGATAGCCGTTATATCAGCAAACTTGTAAAAGGATTGTTATCCAACATTGTTCGTGAGAAGTTACCTAATGGCGAATACGAGCAAGAAGCAGTTTCAAAAAATGTAATCTCTTGCAATGGCTCAATAACCGACCATTTGAAAAAGGATTGGGGTATGGGCGATGTATGGAACAGCATTGTTTTACCACGATTCAAGAGATTGAATGAACTGACAGGCAAAAATGTTTTCACTGCAATAAGCTCAGAAGGTCACGAAATACCAGCTATGCCGCTTGAATTGCAAAGAGGGTTCAATAAAAAACGTATTGACCACCGCCACCACGCTATGGATGCGATTGTGATTGCTTGCGCTACCTGCGACCACGTGAATCTACTCAATAATGAAGCCGCTCATTCCAAGCATAACGCTAACCGTTATCAGTTGCAACGCAAACTGCGCAGGTATGAGAAAGTGATGATTGACGGCAACGAACGCGAAATTGCCAAAGAGTTTATCAAGCCGTGGGACACGTTTACCACAGACACAAAACATGCTCTTGAGGTTATTATTGTCAGCTTCAAGCAGAACTTGCGAGTCATTAATAAGACCACCAATCATTACCAGCATTATGACGAAAACGGCAAGAAAGTCCTTGTACCGCAACAAAAAGGTGATAGTTGGGCTGTAAGGAAATCTATGCATAAGGATACGGTCTTTGGTGAGGTGAATCTGCGCATGAAAAAAACGGTTTCTTTGAATGAGGCCGTTAAGCAACCTGAACGCATTGTGAACAAAGATTTCAAGATTAAGGTGAAAGAACTGCTGAGAGAAGGCCGAGATGTCAAATACATCAAGAAATATGTTGAGGAGAACAAAGATGTATGGTCAGATATCAACCTGTCCAAGATTGAGGTTTACTATTTCACCAATGAAACCAATGACCGGTATTTTGCCACACGTAAGCCGCTTGATACATCATTCGATAAAAAGAAGATAGAGACGAGTGTCACTGATACAGGAATTCAGAAGATACTTTTGGCGCATCTTGCGTCAAAAGGAGAAAATCCGGAATTGGCTTTCTCGCCTGATGGCATTGACGAAATGAACAAAAACATCACCATCCTTAATGGTGGGCAATATCATAAACCTATTCTTAAAGTGCGTGTTTATGAAAAAGCCGATAAGTTTGCAGTGGGACAAACAGGGAATAAAACAGCCAAGTTTGTGGAAGCAGCAAAAGGAACTAATTTGTTCTTTGCAGTGCTTGCAACGGAGGTTGAAAACAAAGAAACAGGAGAAACTGAAAGTGTGCGTTCCTATTGCACCATTCCTTTGAATGTGATGATTGAATGCCAGAAAAAGTACGGAAATCAATGGCGTAACAACATTGAGATGTGTTTAAAGGAAGAAAGGCTGGCGGCTAATGATGCAAAGCTGCTCTTTATACTTTCGCCTAATGACCTGGTGTATCTGCCGACTAATGAGGAGTTGAAAGAAGGCATTAGAGAGGTTGATAAGAAACGGATATACAAGATGGTGTCATCGTCAGGTAATCAATGTTTCTTTGTCAGCGAAAAAGTAGCTAAACCAATAGTTGATAAGGTTGAGTTTTCTTCACTGAATAAGACAGAACGAGCTATTTCAGGCGAGATGATTAAAACGACTTGCGTACCTATTAAAGTTGACCGACTTGGTAATATTATTGAACTAAACGGTCAAAAATTATGATTAAGAAAACCCTCTTTTTCGGAAATCCTGCATATTTGTCAGTTAAAAACTCGCAACTTGTGGTTAAACGGACAGATACTGAAACTCAGCAGGAGGTTGTTAGAACTGTACCAATTGAGGATATTGGCGTTGTGGTTCTTGAAGACCGCCAGATTACAATTACAAATGTTGCTTTAAATGGTTTATTGCAAAACAATTGTGCTGTAATCACTTGCGATGAGAAACACATGCCTGCTGGGATGCTTTTACCGCTTGAAGGAAATACGATTCAAAGTGAACGTTTTGCCAATCAGATTGAAGCGTCGTTGCCATTGAAAAAACAACTTTGGCAACAGACTGTCCAAGCGAAAATCAGGAATCAGGCATCGGTTTTGAAAAGGATGAGCGGCGTTGAGGTTGGTTGTATGCTGGCTTGGGCAAACGATGTAAAAAGTGGTGATAGTGATAATTTAGAAGGTCGAGCTGCGGCTTATTATTGGAAAAACATTTTTCCGAGTTTGCCAGGATTTACTAGAGATAGGGAAGGAGAGATGCCAAATAATCTGTTAAATTATGGATATGCGATCGTTAGGGCGGTTATTGCTCGTGCGTTAGTGGCGAGTGGGCTTCTGCCAACATTGGGAATACATCATCACAACAGGTATAATGCATTTTGTTTGGCAGATGATATTATGGAGCCATATCGTCCGTATGTTGATGAAATGGTGATAAATATTATGAAGAGCGACATTGATTATGGTGAATTGACTCCGGAATTGAAGAAACAGCTTTTAGGTTTGCCGGTTACCGAAGTTATTATTGGCGGACAACGCAGTCCGTTGATGGTGGCGGCATCGCAAACTACGACATCGCTTTGTAAATGCTATTCGGGAGAATTACGAAAAGTGGTATATCCAACCATGGAAATTTGACATGGATAGGTTCAGCGAATATCGGATTATGTGGGTATTGGTGTTTTTCGATTTGCCGACTGATACGAAAAAGGAACGGAAAGCCGCAGCGGAGTTCAGGAAGAGACTATTAAACGATGGTTTTACAATGTTCCAGTTTTCTATTTATTTGAGACATTGTGCCAGTATGGAAAATGCCGATGTTCACATAAAAAGAGTGAAAATGTCGTTGCCAGAACATGGCGAAGTTGGGATAATGTGCGTGACTGACAAGCAATTTGGCAGCATGGAGATATTTCACAATAAAAACATCGAAGAAACGAGTACTCCGGGGCAGCAGTTGGAGCTGTTTTAAAAATGAAATTTGGTATGAAATTAAAAAATCCGGCTTGTTGAAGGTCGGATTTTTTATTTCTGAAACAACTTTTAATATTTTGTAAATCAATTATTTGCAAGGATTGTGTTGTTTCCGATGCAAATTTACACAAATTTTGAAAGCAATTCACAACTACCACAGCGGCCGTTGCCATCAAGATGGTGTTGTTTCCGATGCAAATTTACACAAATTTTGAAAGCAATTCACAACACATGCTTGTTCAACACTTCTTCAATGTTGTTGTTTCCGATGCAAATTTACACAAATTTTGAAAGCAATTCACAACTTCTATGCTTTGCAGGGATTGGGTTTGACGTTGTTTCCGATGCAAATTTACACAAATTTTGAAAGCAATTCACAACTATTATGCTCAGAATACCGCTGCGGTTATGTTGTTTCCGATGCAAATTTACACAAATTTTGAAAGCAATTCACAACTCAAGTTGTATCTCAACGGCGAGGAGGTTGGTTGTTTCCGATGCAAATTTACACAAATTTTGAAAGCAATTCACAACCAGATAGAGTTCGATATTGCAGGCACATAGTTGTTTCCGATGCAAATTTACACAAATTTTGAAAGCAATTCACAACGCTTTTTAGGGTGCCATTATGATTCAGGCAGTTGTTTCCGATGCAAATTTACACAAATTTTGAAAGCAATTCACAACTATTTGAAAGCATATTCATTTTCAGAGGAGTTGTTTCCGATGCAAATTTACACAAATTTTGAAAGCAATTCACAACTTAAGCTCTCCTTGTATTCTTCTATTTTGAGTTGTTTCCGATGCAAATTTACACAAATTTTGAAAGCAATTCACAACCATACAAGAAAAACATCATTGATATTATAAGTTGTTTCCGATGCAAATTTACACAAATTTTGAAAGCAATTCACAACTGTATGGTATTTTTCTTTACCAATTCCTGAGTTGTTTCCGATGCAAATTTACACAAATTTTGAAAGCAATTCACAACAAGTACCGCCGCTATGTAAACGGCGGTAAGTTGTTTCCGATGCAAATTTACACAAATTTTGAAAGCAATTCACAACATCTTTCGTACTTTTGAATTGGCTGAATGTGTTGTTTCCGATGCAAATTTACACAAATTTTGAAAGCAATTCACAACTGTTATAACTTTGCATCGTCATTCAGTAACGTTGTTTCCGATGCAAATTTACACAAATTTTGAAAGCAATTCACAACAAGTTATGAGTAACAAAAAAACAGCCGGAGTTGTTTCCGATGCAAATTTACACAAATTTTGAAAGCAATTCACAACATTCACATCACTCACTATTTTCAAACATTGTTGTTTCCGATGCAAATTTACACAAATTTTGAAAGCAATTCACAACGCCATGGCAGCCATTCCGAGTATAGATATAGTTGTTTCCGATGCAAATTTACACAAATTTTGAAAGCAATTCACAACGTATTTAAGTAGGGAACATTATTGCGAATTGTTGTTTCCGATGCAAATTTACACAAATTTTGAAAGCAATTCACAACAAAAACGGCGTAATTTTTGCGCTAAAAACGGTTGTTTCCGATGCAAATTTACACAAATTTTGAAAGCAATTCACAACCTAAAAAGAGATTTTTGGCATTCCAAACAAGTTGTTTCCGATGCAAATTTACACAAATTTTGAAAGCAATTCACAACGCGCTAAATCTGACCCAAAATACGTATTTAGTTGTTTCCGATGCAAATTTACACAAATTTTGAAAGCAATTCACAACCGGCTTATATACACAAGTTAAAAACTTATTGTTGTTTCCGATGCAAATTTACACAAATTTTGAAAGCAATTCACAACTGTAAACGGTATTATAGTCAATTTTTTCGAGTTGTTTCCGATGCAAATTTACACAAATTTTGAAAGCAATTCACAACTAACTTGTCAACAAAAAAGTGAAAAAATTTGTTGTTTCCGATGCAAATTTACACAAATTTTGAAAGCAATTCACAACGATCCTGAGTCGCATCAAAGCGGCTCATCGTTGTTTCCGATGCAAATTTACACAAATTTTGAAAGCAATTCACAACGCGTTTATACAATCCATACTTTGAACATCTGTTGTTTCCGATGCAAATTTACACAAATTTTGAAAGCAATTCACAACTTCCATTTTCGCGTATTCAAAAGTCATTTAGTTGTTTCCGATGCAAATTTACACAAATTTTGAAAGCAATTCACAACAGATATATGATGGTACTGCTTACAATTTCAGTTGTTTCCGATGCAAATTTACACAAATTTTGAAAGCAATTCACAACTGATATGATTGAACGCAAGCCGCATGCTTAGTTGTTTCCGATGCAAATTTACACAAATTTTGAAAGCAATTCACAACTGCGCTGTTTCATTTGTGGAATTGTCGACAGTTGTTTCCGATGCAAATTTACACAAATTTTGAAAGCAATTCACAACATCGGTTCATCGCTATTAGTTTGTGTAATAGTTGTTTCCGATGCAAATTTACACAAATTTTGAAAGCAATTCACAACAAACAATGCGGAAATATCTCGGCGCAGGTGTTGTTTCCGATGCAAATTTACACAAATTTTGACAACAACACACGACTAAATTCTAAAAATCAAAAGCTTCACAAATACGGGGTTTAGGCTGGTGCAGCACTCGCTGTGCGTCGGCCTGGCCCGAATGCGGGGCAGCGGGGGCCCCAAAGGCGGACTAAGCAGATGATACTCACAGCGGGGCGCATGTCGTTTGCTTTCGCAAGAAAGCAGTTCCCCGCCTTGAGTATCACTGCCTTAGGCCGACTGCAGCGAGGGGCCGATAATTCGGGCCTTGATTTTTTGGATACTTTTTTATCAAGAAAAAAGTATCATCACTCCTCGCTTTGTCAAAGCGAAAAATTTCACATTTTAAAGGTTTTTATCATTTAAAAATTATTATTAATAATGTCTTGCAACATTGGAAAATAATCCATAAATTTGCAGGCAAATTTTTTGTTATTTGGATAAAAAGATAAGTTAAACAAATTAAAAATATAAACAACTATGAATAAGCAGATTACATTGGAGCAGGCCGTCGAAAAGGTTCATGACGGCATGACTATCATGTTCGGCGGATTCCTCGGAGTGGGAAGCGCAGTGCAAATCATCGACGCTATCGTTGAGAAAGGCGTGAAGGATTTAACAATCATCGCTAACGATACCGCTTACGACAACATCGCCCATGGCAAGCTCGTTGCCAACCATCAGGTGAAGAAGGCTATCGTGTCGCACACAGGTACCAACAAGGAGACTGCCGCTCAGAAGAACGCAGGCACCCTCGAGGTTGAATATGTGCCACAGGGTACATTGGCAGAGCGTATCAGAGCCTACGGCGCTGGTCTGGGTGGAGTGCTCACCCCAACAGGTCTTGGCACCATCATGCAGGATGGCAAGCAGATTGTGAAAGTGGACGGCAAAGACTATCTCCTTGAGAAGCCTCTCAAAGCTGATATCGCTTTCTTGCGCGCCAACATCGTCGACGAGTTCGGTAACATGGTGTTCCTCGGAACAACCAACAACTTCAACCCACTCATGGCTACAGCTGCCGACTACGTGGTGGTCGAGGCCGAGAAGCTCGTGAAGGTTGGAGAAATCAAGCCGGAATGCGTACACGCTTCAGGTATTTATGTTGATGGAATTTACGTAGAAAAATAATAATATCATGGAAAAAGAATATAGAACAAAGATTAGACTTCGCATGAGTGCGAAGGATGCTCACTACGGTGGCAATTTGGTTGACGGCGCTCACATGGTTCACCTCTTCGGTGATGTGGCTACCGAACTTTTGATTATGCGTGACGGCGACGAAGGTCTGTTCTGCGCATACGACATGATTGAATTCAAAGCCCCTGTCTATGCAGGTGACTTTATCGAAGCTGAAGGTTGGATCGACCGCGAAGGCAACACATCGCGCCACATGTTGTTTGAGGCCCGCAAGGTTGCTGTCGCCCGTCCAGACATCTCTCCATCAGCTGCTGACGAGCTCGATGAGCCTATCCTGGTTTGCCGCGCTTCAGGCACATGCGTTACACCAAAAGATTGCCAAAGAAAAAAGTAAAGAATCATGGATAAACTGATAATCACAGCTGCTATCTGCGGCGCAGAAGTAACAAAAGAACAGAATCCTAACGTTCCTTATACAGTTGAGGAGATTGTGCGCGAGGCTAAGTCGGCAGTAGACGCCGGTGCAGCTATAGTTCACCTTCACGTCCGCTGGGATGACGGCACACCTACACAGGACCGTGGCCGTTTCCAGGAGTGCGAAGAGGCTATCCTCAAAGTTTGCCCTAACGTGATTTTGATTCCTTCGACAGGCGGTGCCGTCGGTATGACACCGGACGAGCGTCTTCAGTCGACCGACACCAACCCACGTCCAGAGATGGCGACACTCGACTGCGGAACATGCAACTTCGGCGATGAGATCTTCGACAACACCATGCCAACAATGCGCGCCTTCGGCAAACGCATGATCGAACGCGGCATCAAGCCGGAATACGAATGCTTCGAGATGGGTCACCTCGACACCATCCTCACCATGGCTCGCAAGGGCGAAGTCCCGGGCGCACCTATGCAGTTCAACTTCGTGCTCGGCGTCCCTGGCTGCACACCTGCAACAGTGGCTAACCTCTGCTGGTTGGTCAACGGCATCCCGGCTGGCTCGACATGGACAGTGACAGGCGTCGGACGTAACGCATTCCCTATGGCAGCAGCAGCTATCGCCATGGGCGGCAACGTCCGCGTGGGCTTCGAGGACAACCTCTATCTGTCGAAAGGCGTCTTGGCAAAATCAAACGGCGAACTCGTTGAGAAAGTCGTGAGATTGGCTAAGGAACTTGGCAGACCAATCGCCACATCAGATGAAGCAAGAGAGATCCTTGGATTGAAGAAGAGATAATCTCTTGAAGGGAATTAAAAAAAGAAAACAAATTAAATAATCAAATAACATTTAAAATTTTAAATAAAATGCAGAAACACGGTAACAAATACGGTACACACCGCGTGATTGAACCAAAAGGCGTTCTTCCACAACCAGCTAACAAACTCGACAACAACATGGACGAAATCTGGGACAACGAGATTTTGATTGACGTCCAGACTTTGAATATCGACTCAGCATCATTCACCGACATCCACAACTATGCAAAACAGCAGGCAGGTCCTGGCGCATCAGAGGATAAGATCATGGAAGAGGTGAAGAAAGAGATGTTCCTCAACGTCGAGTTGCAGGGCAAGCACCGCAACCGTCGTACAGGCTCTGGCGGTATGCTCCTCGGCAAGGTCGAGAAGATCGGTGACGCTTTGAAAGGCAAGATCGACCTCAAAGAAGGCGACCGCATCGCCACATTGGTGTCATTGTCACTGACACCTCTCCGCATCGATGAGATTTTGGCTATCCGTCCAGACGTTGACCAGGTCGACATCAAGGGTAAGGCTATCCTCTTCGAAAGCGGTATCTACGCTAAGATCCCGACCGACATGCCAGAGAAACTCGCATTGTCGGCATTGGACGTCGCTGGTGCTCCAGCACAGACAGCAAAACTCTGCCAGTATGGTCAGACAGTCGTCATCCTCGGCGCCGGTGGTAAGTCAGGTATGCTCTGCGCTTACGAGGCTAAGAAACGCGTCGGCGTGACAGGTAAGGTCATCGGCATCGCCAACAGCCCTAAGTCAACACAGCGTATCAAAGACCTCGGCTTCTGCGACATCGTAGAGAGCGCTGCAGGCATGACACCTGTTCAGGTTTATGAACTCGTAGAGAAACTCACAAACGGCAAGATGGCCGATGTGACAATCAACTGCGTCAACGTCCCGGATCAGGAGATGACAGCAGTCCTCTGCACAAAGGACGACGGTATCGTTTACTTCTTCTCAATGGCAACAAGCTTCACAAAGGCTTCATTGGGTGCTGAAGGTATCGGCTCAGACGTCAACATGATCATGGGTAACGGCTACACCAAAGGTCACGCAGAGTTCACACTTCAGGAACTCCGTGAGAGCCCGAAACTCAGAAAGATTTTTGAAGAACTTTATGCTTAATTTAGTCTTTAGTCTTTAGTCTTTAGTCGTTAGAAATGATGACAAAAAGACTAAAGACTAGGAACTAAAAACTAAAGACTAAGAATATGGGAGAATCAAGAAGAAAAATAATGTTTCCGGACGTTACCGACGAACAGTGGAACGACTGGAAATGGCAGGTTAAGAACCGCATCGAGACCCTTGAGGACTTAAAGAAATACGTGGCGTTGACACCAACCGAGGAAGAGGGTGTGAAGAAGACCCTTTCGACCTTGCGTATGGCTATCACTCCTTATTATTTAAGCCTCATCAACCCTGACGACCCGGCTGACCCGGTACGTCGCCAGTGTATCCCTACGGCTGCCGAGACACACATAGCACGCGCCGACTTGCTCGACCCGCTGCATGAGGACGAGGATTCACCGGTTCCGGGATTGACACACCGTTATCCTGACAGAGTGTTGTTCCTCATCACCGATATGTGCTCAATGTACTGTCGTCACTGCACACGCCGCCGTTTTGCAGGTCAGAAGGACGACGAGTCACCGGCCGACAGAATAGAGAAAGCATTGGAATACATCGAGAAGACAGAATGTGTCCGCGACGTGTTGCTGTCAGGCGGTGACGCCTTGATGGTGAGCGACAAGAAGCTGGAATACATCATCGGTCGTCTCCGTCAGATCAAACATATCGAGATAGTGCGTTTGGGAACACGTACACCTGTGGTCTGCCCACAGCGTATCACTCCTGAGCTCTGCGACATGCTGAAGAAGTATCATCCAATCTGGATCAACACACACTTCAACCATCCGAACGAGGTAACACCAGAGTCGTTCGCAGCATGCGAGCGTCTTGCAAACGCCGGTATCCCGTTAGGTAACCAGAGCGTGTTGCTCCGTGGCGTTAACGACTGCGTGTTTGTGATGCGTCAGCTTGTACACGACCTCGTGAAGATGCGTGTACGTCCGTACTACATCTATCAGTGCGACCTTTCAATGGGTCTGGAGCACTTCAGAACACCGGTGTCGAAGGGTATCGAGATCATCGAAGGTTTGCGCGGCCACACATCAGGCTTCTGCGTCCCGACATTCGTCGTCGATGCTCCAGGCGGTGGCGGCAAGACCCCTGTCATGCCACAATACGTCATCTCACAGTCACCTGGCAGAGTGGTGCTGCGTAACTTCGAAGGCGTCATCACTACCTACACTGAGCCGGCAGAATACCACAGCGAGTGCAACTGCCCTGAGTGCCAGGCACTTAAGAAGAGACTCGAGGCTGAGAGAGTGGAGGAGGTCGACCGTAACAAACCTGTTGACGGCGTCATCACATTGCTCGAAGGCGAGAAGATGAACATCGAACCGGCTCATCTCTATCGTCATGAAAGACAAAAACATAATAAATAAAAACTAACTATATGAGCGAGAATAATTATCAGAAAGTGTCAAACTGGAAGCTAGTTCTTGTTTTGATGCTGATCGTTTGGATGATGAACATCCTGATGTCGTTTGTTTATAAGTCACAAATCAACTTTTTTATGTTCACATGGTTGACGAACATATTTTTAAGTTTGGTTGAGACTATACTCATAGCATTGTTGGTCTACGTTTTTTATCTTCTGTTTTTCAAGAGGAAAAAAGACGATAAAGATACTGATAATAATTGATGCTCAATAAGTTATGCCTTTCATTGAGGAACTTGTAAAATACAAGAGCTGTTCTATCGTGGGGCTGGCGAAAAACACCGGCAAAACGGTGAGTCTGAACTATGTTTTAGGCCGTCTGCCCCTCGACAGAATGCGTATAGCACTAAGTTCCATAGGTATCGACGGCGAGACGACCGACCAGGTGACGAAGACGGCAAAGCCTGAGATAACTTTACAAGAAGGCACATATTTCGGGACAAGCGAGAAACATTATCTTCAGAGAAGACTCGTTTCGGAGCTTGTCGATGTGAGCGATGAGAACACCTCGTTGGGAAGGATTGTGACAGCCAGGGCTCTGACCAAAGGCAAGATTCTGCTATCGGGACCTTCGTCGAACCTCGGTTTGAGACGTTGGAAAGCCTCGATGGAGAAATATAACATCGACCTGATTATCATCGACGGGGCGCTTTCGCGAATGAGCCTGGCGTCACCGGCAACGAGCGAGTCGATGATTCTGGCGACAGGAGCGGCTTATTCGGCCAACATCACAAACCTCGTGCAGAAGACGGCATTCGTGGTGGATATGGTGAATCTGGATCTGACATCAGAAGAAAACAGATTGAGATTCAACGATATACACACGGGCGTTTGGGCTGTCGACGACAACGGCGAGCTACATGATTTGAAAGTGACATCGTCGTTATCGACGAAAATATGCACCGACGGCATAGAGCACTGCAAGACGCTGTACATGAGTGGTGCGCTGACAGACAGCTTTATGGAACACATCCGCACCAAGAAGATTTTCAAGGAGACGGAGATAGTGGTGACTGATTTTACGAAGATTTTCCTTACACCTATATTATATAAGGCGTTTGTGAGAGGAGGCGGCAAGATAAGTGTGATGCAAAAAAGCAAACTCATCGCGGTGACGGTGAACCCGACGGCACCCAACGGCATGGTGCTCGACTCGGACAGACTATGTAAAACAATGTCGGAAGCCATCAACCTTCCGGTTTATGATTTAAAAAAATGCGACTGAAACAACTCATAGAGCAACCCTGCGGTCTGAAATATATGATTGACAACCTCGACACCCATTCGGGCTTCGCGAGGCGTATGATTTTGGATACCGAGATGCCGACGGATGTCAGGATTATCAATGCTAACTATCAGATTCTCAAGCAGTTTTATGATGTTGTAAACAATCAGGAGAACCAAAACCAGATCAACAACCTGCAGTTTAAGCTCTGCAATCTGAAAGAGATTGGGGGCACAATCACGCATCTTCGGAACAAATATGTCTTGGACGACATCGAGCTTTTCGAGGTGAAGCATCTGGCGATGCTCGCTGGTGAAGTCCAGATTGTTATGAACAACCTGCAGCTGGGCGAGAGCATTTTTATCCCGAATTTGGAAGAGGTTGTGAGCATCCTCGACCCTGACGGGATGAAGATAGCGAGTTTTTACATCTATGACTCATATTCACCGCGTCTGATGGAGCTGAGGCGCATCATGAAGGCTAAAGACGACTTCGATGAGGCACTGTTCAGCGAGATGACTTCGATTGAAGACGAGGTCCGCGCCAAGCTGTCAATGCAGCTCTCGAAATACGCCGACGAGCTTGAAGCAGCGCAGAAAGCCTTGGCATTCATCGACTTAAACCTCGCAAAAGCCTATCAGATGATAAAATACGACCTCTGTTTCCCGACCATTTCAGAAGATGGGACGACGGAATACGAGAGGCTGTTTAATCCGGAGGTGAAAGACGCGTTGGAGCAGCGTAACCGCACGTTCCAGCCGGTTGACATCACATTCTGGAACAAGCCGACGTTGATAACAGGAGCCAACATGGGAGGCAAGACAGTGGTTTTGAAGACCTTAACACTCTGTCAGTACCTGTTCCAGTTTGGTTTTGGCATTCCTGCTACAAAAGCCAAAATTGATTTGAAAGATGAAATATATTTCTGCATTGGCGATGAGCAGTCTATTGAAAAAGGCTTGTCGTCGTTTGCTGCAGAGATGAAAAATATCGATGCTGTGATTAAAGCATCGCGTGGAAAACGAAAATTATTGGCGTTGATTGACGAGCCGGCGAGGACCACAAACCCTAAAGAGGGAACGGCGTTGGTTTCTGCTTTGGTGAAGGTTCTCGAGGTTGAGAACGTGAGCCTCGTCATGACGACGCATTACGATATAGAGCCGACAGATTCCAGAAGACTTCGTGTCAAAGGGTTTGAAAACGGCACAATGAACTATGAGCTTGTTGAAGTCAAAGACGGCGAAGTACCGCATGAGGCTTTGAATATTGCTGAAAGCTTGGGTATTGATAAGGAGTGGATTTCAAAAGCACGTGAAATTTTGAAAATAAAAGAATAAAAATTATGGCAGAAACAATATCACCTGAGAAACAGACTGTTGAAACATGTTTAAAAAACAGAACATATTACATTGATTTTTATCAACGTGAATATGTATGGAATAAAGAAACTGTAGATACATTATTGAATGACATATTTTATGCATTCGAATTATCATATAACAATTATAAGGATGCTGAACTTACACAAGAAATTCTTGAGAAATTCAACTGGTATTATCTAAATGTATATATAACAAATAACATATCTGGCAGAGTCTATATAGTTGATGGACAGCAAAGATTGACAACTCTTACATTAATCGCAGTAAAACTTTATCATTTAGTTAATGATGAATTTTTAAAAGATAATCTTAAGGAATGTATATTGGGTAAAGATAAATGGAAAGGTAATATTTATAGAATTGATAATGAGAAAAGAAAATGTGTAATGGATGTTCTCATGCAAAACCTTCCATATCCATGTGTGTTTAATAATAAAACAGAGGAAAATTTAATAAACCGTTATCAAGATATATCCAAATATATTGATGATAAGAAATTATGTGACAATGCATTAGATGCTTTTGTTAGATATTTTCTGGAAAGACTTGTAATTGTTGAACTTACAATTACTAAAGACGATACGCCGATGGTTTTTGAAGTTATTAATGATAGAGGTGAGGCATTAAAACCATTTGAAATTTTAAAGGGTAAACTTATAGGTGCATTAGATAAGAATGATACAGATAGCTATTCGGAACAATGGGACAAAACTGTTAATAGTTTGAATAATATTGCAGATTTGTTTTTTGCTGATTATCTGAAATCAAAGTTTGTTTTTACTCGTAATTCAAAATTAGAAGCTTCAATAAATAACGAATATCACAGATATATATTTGAAGATAATGATATTGCAGACAAACTGTCATTTAGAAAATCAGATCAAAAGCATATAAAGAACATCAAATCATTTGTGGAGAATGATGTCGTATATTATGGTCGACTGTATTCAAAAATCAAATGTAATGATAATGAGTTTCTGAAATATGATAATGAGATATTACAGTTATCAGGACAATATGAGATTATCTTGGCCGCTTGCGAATTAAATGATTTTGATGAGGATAGAAAAATATGTGATGTAGCGAAGGAGTATGAGCGGTTGTTTGTCTTATTACAATTAAATGGTATTTATGATAGTAATCAATTGCAGGAAATATCATATAATCTGAATGAAAAGATAAGAGGGTTATCTGTTGATTCATATAGACGTGTGTTTAATGAAATAATTACTAATAGCATTAAAGAAAGACGTGGCCTGAATACGGATGTTGAATTATTGAATTACAATACTTTTTTAAAAGCTGATTATTCAAATTTGAATACTAGATTTTTAAGGTATTTTCTTGCAAGAATTGAGCAATATATTTGTAAAAATACGAAACAATCAATGCAAAATGATGTTGAATATATTTCAACAAGAACAGGATACAAATCAGGTTATCATATTGAACATATTTTAAGTCATAATGAAACAAATATAGCATATTTCACTTCAGAGGAAGAGTTTGAATCAAAGAGAAATCAGCTTGGAGGTTTGTTGTTATTGAAAGATCGTGATAATATAAGTTCAGGGAATGAGGAATATGCTGATAAATTGAAAACGTATAGTTCAGGATTGGTTTGGGGACATACTTTGTGTGATGATTTTTATCATAAAAACAAAGATTTCGATGATTTTAATAGTGATTTGAAAACTCGATGTGGTCATTCATTTTCTCCTATTCAAATGTTTGACAGTACAGCATTGGAACAGAGAAATAGGCTTTTATATGAGTTGGTTAAAATAATATGGGAGGTTTAATAAAAGATTAATATAGAAAAAATGTCAAACCAAAAGTCAATATTGAGCAAAGTGAAGAGTTCGGATGCGGTTAATGCGCAACCGGCGAGTTTTATTTCGGAGATTCGGAGAATCATCGACGAAGCCCGCACTAATGCTGTGCGTAGTGTCGATTTCTGTCGAGTGATGATGTATTGGAATATCGGAAAGAGAATTTTCGAAGAGGAACAGCAAGGGAAGGATAGAGCTGATTATGGAACCTATCTTATTAAGAATCTGGCGGATGTTTTAGAACCAGAGTATGGTAGCGGATTCTCATACCGTCAACTTGCATTTTGTAGGCAGTTTTACTTGGCTTACCCAATTGTGAACGCACTGCGTTCACAATTGAATTGGACACAATATCGGATGCTGATTCAAATACCAGATGCCAATAAACGCGAGTATTACGAACTTGAAGCAGTTAACAATTGCTGGACAGGACGTGAATTAGAACGTCAGATTGATTCGCTTTTGTATGAACGTTTGTTGATGAGCAACGACAAAGAAAGTGTTTTGGCTGTAGCCCGTAAACAAAGAATTCCAGAGAGTCCAAAGGAAATAATCAAAGAGCCAGTAATTCTTGAGTTTTTAGGTTTGGAAAAGAAACCTCATTATTATGAGAGTGATTTGGAATCGGCTTTGATTGAACATTTGCAGAATTTCTTGCTTGAAATGGGCAATGGTTTCGCATTTGTTGCACGACAAAAACGAATTTTAATTGAAGACGATGAATTTTTCATTGATTTAGTCTTGTATAACAGGCTTTTACGTTGTTTTGTCCTAATTGAGTTGAAAACTGGGAAACTTACGCATCAGGATATTGGGCAATTGCAAATGTATGTTAATTTTTATGACCGTATTGAAAAATTGCCGGATGAAAACAAAACTATAGGTATTCTTCTTTGCACAAATAAAAATGATACTGTTGTGAAAATGTCATTGCCGGAAGACAATTCAACGATAATGGCTGCGCAATACACATTATATTTGCCAACAGAAGAACAACTTAAAAAAGAGATTGAAGAAATAAAGAATTTGATAGAAAATAAAGAATAATAAATAAAATACGAACAATTATGACAAGCAAATTAGGACTTGATTTTACGAAAGTTGAGTATGCAAGAGGTCTGGCAAAGAAGATTGCCGACCAGGTACAGGAATTCGTTGAACAGTACACCACCGTCGCTGTGGAGCGTACTTTGAGCCGTTTGATGGGTATCGACGGCGTGGATGAGAACCAGGTGCCGCTGCCAAACGTGGTGGTTGACACTCTGAAAGAGAAAGGCGTGCTGAATGAAGGTATCCTTTTCTTCATCGCTAACGCTATGATACAGACTGGCTTGAAGCCACAGCAGATCGCTGAGCAGGTGGCTGCCGGCAAGCTTGATATCACCAAGGTGGTGACACGCGACCAGAAGAAGATCGCCGAGACACTGCAGCCTGTCATCGACGAGAACGTGAACAAGATTCGCGCCCGTCACAACCGCCGCGACCATTATCTGAACACCATCGGCGAGGGTCCGAAGCCATACCTTTATATCATTGTGGCAACAGGTAACATCTACGAGGACGTGGTGCAGGCTCAGGCCGGTGCACGTCAGGGTGCTGATGTCATCGCTGTGATCCGTACCACCGGTCAGTCGTTGCTCGACTATGTGCCATACGGTGCCACGACAGAAGGTTTCGGCGGCACTTTCGCCACACAGGAGAACTTCCGCATCATGCGTAAGGCATTGGACGAAGTGGGCGAGGAGCTCGGCCGTTACATCCGTCTGTGTAACTACTGCTCAGGTCTCTGTATGCCTGAAATCGCCGTCATGGGTGCTTTTGAAGGCCTCGACGTGATGCTGAACGACGCTCTCTACGGCATCTTGTTCCGCGATATCAACATGCAGCGTACTCTTATCGACCAGTACATGAGCCGTATCATCAACGGATTTGCCGGCGTCATCATCAACACTGGTGAGGATAACTACCTTACCACCGCTGACGCTGTCGAGGCAGCACACACTGTGTTGGCATCAGACCTTATCAACGAGCAGCTTGCATTCTCAGCTGGTTTGAAGGAAGAGCAGATGGGCTTGGGCCACGCTTTCGAGATGGACCCGATGCTTGAAAACGGCTTCCTGCTCGAGCTCGCACAGGCTCAGATGACACGTGAGATCTTCCCGAAGGCCACTTTGAAATACATGCCTCCGACCAAGTTCATGACAGGCAACATCTTCCGCGGCCATATCCAGGATGCCTTGTTTAACATGATTGGTATCTGGACACACCAGGGAATCCAGCTGCTCGGTATGCCTACCGAGGCTATCCACACCCCGTTTATGAGCGACCGTTACCTCTCAATCGAGAACGCCAAATACATCTTCAACAACATGCACAGCATTGGTGAGGAGATGGAGTTCCGTGAAGGCGGTATCTGCCGTGAACGTGCCAAGTTGGTGTTAAACAACACTATAGCTCTTCTTGAGGAAATCGTGAAGGAAGGCTTGTTCACCGCTCTTGAAAAAGGTATCTTTGGTGATGTGAAACGTCCGAAGAATGGCGGTAAAGGTCTCGAAGGCGTCACCCAGAAAGGTGAGAACTATTACAACCCGTTTGTTGAGATAATGAAGGGGAAAAGATAACGAATGCATAAAATTCGTCCTTATGTTCTCCCGATAGCCATTGTGCTCGGGCTATTGTTCCATACATGGTGCGGTCAGTTTAAGGTGATTGTGCCGTACCTGATTTTCAGCATCTTATTGCTGAATTTCGCTGCTGTCGACGTGAAGAAACTACGTTTCTCGAAGATGGCTGTGTGGCTGATGCTTTATCAGATAGTGGTGAGTATCGGGATGTATTATCTGTTGATGGCGTTGAATGTCAATGAGTTGATAGCACAAGGCATACTCGTTGGCGTTCTCTGTCCAGTGGCGGCGTCGGTGGTGGTGATATCGTGTCTGCTCGGCGCAAACCGCGAGACTGTGACGAGTTACACTATCATCGGGAACCTCATGGTGGCGGTGCTGGCACCGATTTATTTCTCGTTTATCGGGAACCACCAAGAGATACCGTTTTGGACATCTTTCTTTATGATTATAAAGAAGATAGGTGTTGTGATAGCACTACCGTTCTTTGTGGCATTGATAGGACAGAGATTTCTGCCGAAGGTCAACGATTTCCTTTGTAAAATAAAAGGATTGTCGTTTTACCTGTGGGCAATGGCATTGTTTATAACCCTTGGCCAGACTATAGATTTCATGTTTTTGGAAGGGAGGGAAAACGTGAACGCCATAATATGGCTTGGCATAGCGTCGGTTATATTCTGCGTGATACAGTTCGGACTGGGCAAGTTCATCGGTTATAAATACGGTGACATCATCGCAGGCGGACAGCTGCTCGGACAGAAAAATTCGGCGATGGGAATATGGATGGCCAACACCTATCTGAACCCGTTGGCGGCGATATTCCCGGCATTGTATTCGGTGTGGCAGAATCTATTTAACAGCATACAGTTATGGTATCATGATAAAAAGTTAAATCAATGAAAATCTTAAAAACAACCTTATTGATCATGGGAGGCATTATGATGTTATCCTCATGCGATACTCGTTATAAAATCAAAGAGTATCCTAAAGCTGAACGCGACGAGACTGTCGTGGACGATTATTTCGGAACGAAGGTCGCTGACCCTTATCGCTGGCTCGAGAACGACACCTCGGCAGCCACGTTGGCATGGGTGGAGGCGGAGCGTGCTCTCACCGACGAATACCTGAGCCATATCCCGTTGAGGGAGACCTTGAAAAACCGCTTGACGGAAATCGCCGATTATGAGAAATACGGTGTGCCGTCGAAGCGTTTCGGCAAGTATTTTTTCAGCAAAAACGACGGTTTGCAGAACCAGAGCGTGTACTACATCCAGGAGCCTGACGGCGAGCCTGAGGTGCTGCTTGACCCTAACAAACTGTCGGACGATGGCACAGTGTCGTTGGGCGGAATGAGCCTGTCGAACGATGGGAAACACCTGGCTTACACCATACAGCGCAGCGGTTCCGACTGGGTCGAGATCTATGTGATGGACATCGCCACCAAGGAGCTGCTTCCAGACCATATCGAATGGGCGAAGTTCACTGGCGCCGAGTGGTACAAAGACGGTTTCTTCTATGCTGCCTACGACAAACCGGTGGAAGGCAAGGAGTTCTCAAATGTCAACGAAAACCATAAGATTTACTACCATAAGCTCGGTGATTCGCAGGACAAAGACAAGCTCTTTTATGAAAATCCAGAGCAGCCGCGTTATTTCCATGGCGTGAGCGTGACTGATGACGAGCGTTACATGTTCTTGTACGAGAGCGGTCAGGGTGCAGGACACACCTTGTGGATTCGTGATATGGCCGACCCGAACGGCAAATTCGTGCAGATCGCCTTCGACATGGATTACAACTACTCGCCAATCGACATCATCAATGGGAAGATGTATGTCATGACCAACTACAATGCTCCGAAAGGACAGCTTTGCGTGGTTGATTTGAGTGACTTGAACAAGGCTGCTGTTGACAACTGGGAGGTCTTGATTCCAGAGGCGAACAACGTGATGGTGTCGGCACAGATGGGCGCTGGCAAGCTCATTGTCACTTACGACCAGGATGCATCGAACCATGCTTACGTATATGAGCTCGACGGCACCCTGAAGCATGAGATCCAGTTCCCGACATTCGGCTCAACAGGCATAGTGAGCCGCTACGAGGAGCCTGAGATTTTCTACGCTTTCACCTCGTTCACATTCCCGACGACAATCTATCGTTATGATATTGAGCAGAACAGGTCGATAGTGTTCCGTGCTCCGAATGTCGATTTCACCCCGGAAGACTATGTCACAGAGCAGATATTCTATACCAGCAAAGACGGCACACGTGTACCGATGTTTCTGACCTACAAGAAAGGTCTGAAGAAAAACGGCAAGAACCCTACTTTGCTTTATGGCTATGGTGGCTTCAACATCACTTTGAATCCGGGTTTCTCTGTGATGCGTATCCCGTTCCTTGAGAGAGGCGGCGTTTATGCTATGGCCAACCTCCGTGGCGGCAACGAATACGGTGAGGAATGGCATCTCGCAGGCACTAAGCTGCAGAAACAGAATGTGTTTGACGATTTCATCGCGGCAGGCGAGTATCTCGTTGATAACAAATACACTTCGCCGGACTATCTGGCCATCAACGGCGGCTCTAACGGCGGCTTGTTGGTAGGTGCCTGCATCAACCAGCGTCCTGATTTGTGGCGTGTGGCGGTGCCTCAGGTCGGTGTTATGGACATGCTTCGTTATCATCTCTTCACCATCGGCTGGAACTGGGCTTCAGACTATGGCACCAGCGCTGACAGCAAGGAGATGTTCGAGGCTCTGTATGCCTATTCGCCATTGCATAACATCCAGAGCGGCAAAGACGTGCATTATCCGGCCATCATGGTGACAACAGCCGACCACGATGACCGCGTGGTGCCAGCACATTCGTTCAAATATGCGGCGACACTCCAAGCAGCCGAGACAGGCGACGAGCCTAAGATCATCCGTATCGACAGCAAGGCAGGTCACGGCGGCGGTAAACCGATGGCGAAAGTCATTGAGGAACAAGCAGATATCTACGCTTTCATCCTTTATAACATGGGAATAGAGAAGTAATATCAAAAAAGTTTAAAAAAATGAAAAAAAGTCTGCAGTTTTTGTGGACTTTTTTTTATTTTTGCAACATAATTAATAATTTTTATTTAAAATGCGATTAAAAGACGTACTTATTTTGATGCTATCCTATTTGTTGATAGGATGTGGTGAGAAAAAAGACAACAACCAGAAATACGATCCGGTTATTCCTGTGAATGTAATTGTTGTAGAGATGAATGACGACAGCAATGTCCGCAATTATGTAGGAACGCTGCAAAGCGAGGTTAAGCTTGCATTGTCGTTTCCTTTAGGTGGGACAATCACAAACATTTATGTCCGTAACGGACAGAAGGTGAAGAAAGGGGATATCATTGCGAAAGTCGATGAGACCACGGCGAAGAGCTTGCATGATGCGGCTTTGGCATCGTTGAACCAGGCTGAGGACGGCTACGAACGTCTGAAACAGGTGCACGAGGAAGGCGGCATCAGCGACGTGCGCTGGGTGCAGATGGAGACTGACCTTGAGAAGGCACGTCAGACAGAGATCTCGACACGCAAACATCTTGAGGATTGCACCATTTATGCGCCACTGGACGGTATCATCAGCATGTCTGAACACACGGTGGGTGAAAACATGCATCCTACATCAGCATTTTGCCACCTGATTGATATGGATAAACTTGTCGTGGAGTTTTCAGTATCGGAAAAAGAAGTCGGCATGATAAACATAGGTGACTCGGCTACTGCTGAGATTCATGCGTTGAATGGTATCGAGAGAGATGTGATAATAGTCGATAAGTCTATAGTCTCAAATCCTTTTGGTCATACCTACACTGTGAAGGCTAAGATCGACCTTAAAGGAGAAGACCCGCTGCCAGGAATGGTGGTGAAAGTCAGTCTCAACTCGACAACCAAGTCAGGGATAGTTGTTCCAGCATCATGTGTTCGTACAGTATCAAACGGAATAGCTGTCTGGACAGTGAAAAACGGCAAGTCATACCGTCGCGTCATCGAGGTGGGTGATTACGTGAAGAACGGTGTGCTGGTGACCAAAGGTCTGGAATATGGCGACACTATTGTGACGGTAGGTTACCAGAAATTGTACAACGGAGCCAGAGTTTCTATCCAATAATTAACTTTCAACAAATTAGAATCTATGGCTCAGAAAAGAAATATTGTAGAATCAGCTATGAGGAACAACAATCTGGTGTTCTTCTTCATGGCTGTTATCGTTATCTTTGGTTTTTTCGCTCTTCCTCGCCTGAAGAAGAACGAGTTTCCTGATGTGACGATACGTACTGGCGTTGTTGCTGTCGTGTATCCGGGAGCCACTGCCGAAGAGGTAGAGCAAAGGGTGGCGGGTGTTACCGAACAGTATCTGTTTACATTCGCCGATGTCGATAAAAACAAGACATATTCTTATTCGAAAGACGGCATGCTCATCATCATGGTCAATCTGGTGAATGATGTCAAGGATGCAAAGATGACATGGTCGCGCATCCGCCAAGGATTGCAGCTGTTCAGACAGACAAGTCTACCGAAGGGCGTGCTTACTACAGCGGTCATCGATGACTTCGGAAACGCATCGTCGTTGCTGCTGGCAATCGAGAGTGACCAGCGTTCGTCGCGTGAGCTTCGTGAGTTTGCCGACAAACTTTCTGAGAAGCTGCGTACCATCAAGACGATGGGTAACATCAAGATTGTGGGCGAACAGAAGGAGGAGATTGCCGTTTATATGGATCCGGCACGAATGACCCAGTATGCTATTTCGCCAGGTATGGTGACGGCAGAGCTCGCGGCACACAGCTTGCGCACCATCACAGGAAATATCGAAAACCAAGACGGACAGGCTTTGATACATGTTGAGGTGCCTATCGACAATATGTATGAGCTTAGTGAGATCGTGGTGTTCTCGGATCCTGTCTCCGGACAGTCGGTGAAACTGCGTGATGTGGCACGTATCGAACGCCGTTATAAAGAGAATTCGCAGTATATCCAATATTCCGACAGTCTCGTCGACAACCACCATTGCCTGATGTTCTCGATGGAGATGCGTCCAGGATACAATGTGGTGGCATTTGGCGAAGAGGTGAACAAGAAAATCGACGCTTTCCTTGCGACGGCGCCGCCCGACATCAAGGTGCATCGTATCACCGACCAGCCAGTGGTGGTGAATAAGTCGGTGATGTCGTTCTTGAAAGACCTCATCGAGGCTATCATCATCGTTATCATAGTGATGCTCATGCTGTTCCCGTTGAGAACGGCGTTGGTGTCGTCGACATCGGTGCCGGTGTGTATCGCGGCGGCGTGGGCGATAATGTATCTCTTGGGAATGGAGCTCAACACCGTGACTTTGGCAGCTCTGATTGTCGTTTTGGGTATGATTGTCGACGACTCGGTGGTGGTCATCGACGGATATTCCGACATGCTTGCCGAAGGTCATTCGCGCTGGTATTCGGCGGCAGTGTCGACAAAGCAGCTCATGACATCAATGCTCATCGCGACATGCTCGATATCGTGTATGTTCTTCCCGATGCTGGCAATCATGAATGGCACCAACATGGGCGATTTCATCAAGTTGTTCCCATGGGCCATATTCATCACCTTGGCATGCAGCTTCTTGTATGCCATCTGGGTGATTCCGTTCATGTCGGCAAGGATGATCGGACCGTCAAACCCTAACAAACGCTCACGTTTCGAGAAGATTCAGGCTAAGTTTTTCGACCTTCTGCAAAACGGATACAAACGCCTGCTCAACCTGTGCTTCCGCCACAAATGGACTACGGTCGTCGTGGCGTTGTTGTCGGTCGTCGTCGGTCTGTTTTTCTTGACGAAAATCAATATCCAGATGCTGCCTAAGGCAGAGCGTGACAGCTTTGCTGTTGAGATCCATCTCGCCAACGGAAGTTCGCTAGAGCAGACTGCCGCTGTAGCCGACTCTTTGACGAAGATTCTGAAAGCTGACAAACGAGTGAAGTCGGTGACGGCATTCCTCGGTATGGCATCACCTCGATTCCATATGACATACGCCCCTGAGGCTACTCCAACCAACGCCTATGCGCAGTTTATCGTGATAACAAAGTCGGACAAGGCCACAAAAGAGATGATGAACGAATATCCGCAGAAATATGAGAATTATTTCCCGATAGCGCAGATTCGTTTCAAACAGATGGATTATCAGATCGTGAATGCGCCTGTGGAGTATTATATCAAAGGTGATGATTATGACCAACTTAGCGTTGTCAACGATTCTATTGAGGCATTTATGAAGAGAAGCCCGAACCTGTTCTATGTGCATTCCGATTTTGATGACACAGAAAAGGTAATTCAGGTTATTCTCGATATAGAAGAAGCCACCCGTCTCGGCGTGACACAGTCGGTGCTGTCGGTTTATATGGCTGGCTCGCTGACAGGTAGCAGCATTGTGGCATTATGGGATGGCAGTTATAATCTTGCCACAACGGTTTATACTGAAGATGTCCATAATATTGACTATGAAGGACTTGGCGATTTGCTGATTCCAACGGCAAAACCAGGCGAATGGGTGCCGCTGCGTCAGGTGGCCACGCTCGTTCCTCAGTTCAAACACAACAACCTGCCTCACCGCAACGGCATGAAATGTGTCACTGTGGCAGCCGATGTGATTCCGGGTGCTGGACAGCTCAAAGAATTTGACAAAATAGATAAGTATATTGAAACTCTGAACCTTCCTGATGATATCATCATTGAAAAAGGCGGTTCGATGGCTGTGACAAAAGAGACTATGCCATCGCTCCTTATGTCAATTATGGCTGCTGTCGTGGTGATGTTCATCGTGTTGATTATCCATTATAAAAAGATTGGAATCTCATTCCTTTCGCTCTCGGTGTCGGTGCTTTGCATCTTTGGTTCGATGTTGGGCTTGTGGATGTTCGGTCTCGATTTGTCGGTGACCGCTATGTTGGGTGTCATATCACTTATAGGCATCATAGTGCGTAACGCGATTATCATGTACGACTATGCCGCTGAACTGCGTGAGAAAGAGCATATCCCTGTACATCAGGCGGCATACGATGCAGGTTTGCGCCGAATGAGACCTATCTTCCTCACTTCGGCGACAACAGCTCTCGGCGTTATCCCGATGATTATGGCTAAGACCTTGCTCTGGGAGCCTATGGGCGTGGTGATCTGCTTCGGCACCATCCTTACGTTCCCGCTAGTAGTGACGGTGCTTCCAGTGGCTTACTGCCTTGCTTTCGATGCCGGCGAAAGCGATAAGAAATTCTGGCATAGACTCAACTTGAGATTCTTGAAAAACCTTGACAAACGCGACAGACGCAACATGAGAAGAAATATGAAAAAAGCTACGCTGATAGCGCTTTTCGCGGTGATGACATTCGGCTTGAGCGCACAAAACACTGATGTGCTGACACTTGACTCATGTTTCGCTTTGGCGAGAGAAAACAACGCACAGTTTAAGACCAGCAAACTGAAGATTGAGCAGGCGCAACAGGTCAAGAAACAGGTGTTTACGAAGTATTTCCCGCAGATTACGGCAAACTACCTTGGCTATTATGCCATCAATCCGCTTATCCAGTACGGTGTCAACGAGTTCAGTACCGATGAGTTCGGTCAGATTCTGAAGGCGATAATCGAGGATTTGCAGAGTGTGGGTGTCCCGATTCCATCTGAGATTGCCTTTATGAAGAAAGGCCAGGGAGTGAACGGCACCTTGATACAGCCCATCTATGCTGGCGGACGTATTGTCAATGGCAACAGGCTCGCGAAACTGGGCATCGAAGCGGCTGAGCTACAAGCCGAGGTGTCGGAACGCGACGTGCTGGAAAGCATAGAGTCGACATATTATCTCGTGCTCGGACTACAGGCTAAGGTAGAAACTTTGGAGACCGCACTCGCATTAATCGACTCGCTCGACCACACCGTTGACGTGGCTCTGAGAGCAGGTCTCGTGACCAAAAACGACCAGCTGCGTGTTGCTTTGAAACGTAACGAGTTGAAAGCTATGCAGTTACAGCTGAGCAACGGCATAGCTCTCGCATCACAGCTGTTGTGTCAGGAGATCGGCATCGATTATCCTGAAGGTGGCCTGAATCTTGACAATGACCTCCAAAAAACTGATATGTTTGTTGAACAAAATGACTTCATCCGTCCGGAGATACAACTTCTTCAGCTTCAGATTGATGCGGAGATGTATTATAAGAGGCTGGCAAGAGGCGAGGCCCTTCCTGAGATCGGCGTCGGCGCGATGCTTACATACGGCAACATGATTCAGCGTTTCTACAAAGGCAACGGAATATTCTTCGCAAAGGTGTCGGTGCCTATCACGCAATGGTGGGAGACCTCGCACAAAATCAAGGAGCATAACCTGAAGATTGAGGAATATGAGATTATGCAGCAGGATCTGACAGAAAAGATGTCGCTGCAGGAGAAACAGGCTTATAACCAGATGGTTGAGGCTGAGGCTTTGCTCGAATCCGACAAGGCGTCGCTTGACATGGCGCAGGAAAACTACCATATCGCGGAGGTCAACTACCGTGCAGGAATGAACACTATCACAGACGTTTTGGAGGCTAACGCCTTGCTGCTTCAGGCACAGAACGCCATCACCGACCGTGAGATTTCCTACGTGACAGCACGTCGCAGATATCATGATTTGACAGGAAAATAAAATTACATATTATGAAAAGAAAAGTATTATTAATGGCATTAGTTGTGACGATGGCGTTGCCGGCTTTCGCACAGAGAATAGTTGAGTCGACCGAGGAATTCGTGTCGTACGACCGTAACAGCATCTCTGTCATCGTTACAAAATACAACGATCAGTATGATAATACCGTGTACAGCACTGTCAATGGTTTCAGCTTTGGCAGCAAATTCGATGTGAACAATATAAACACCAAGACTGTTCAGGTGAGACAAAGCCGTCAGCTGCCCGAGGGCTCTGTCTCGGCCTGGAGCTACACACCTGATGAGGCGACCGCCTCGGATGTCCTGGCACAACTCAACAATAACAATGTGGGCAAGGAAATCCTCAATTATATCTTGAGCCCCGACGCACAAGGCCGTTTCACCCGCGACATCATCAACGCACGTGGACAGTGGAATGCCAACGACAAGGATTACATCGAGTCGAAGGCCACCCAAGTCAACACCATGGGTGAAAATGGTGAAAAACTCATAGCCAACAGCTACATCATAGTTTTTGACCTGAAAAACCCTGAGAGAGTAGAGACAAAAGCCCAGGACAAGAATGGTAGAGTATACACTATAGTGACTTGGAGAGGCAATGTGGGTGCCATGGTTTATAAAATTGCCGACGCAAAAGAACTTGTCGCGAATGTCCTCAACAACATGTGGATTTACGAACACGACAGCGCTTCAACAGCAGATGCCAAGAAAAGGGCATTTGAAGAGCTCAAGGTTAGGATGGAACTGGTGGGTACAGCTGGAGTCAGCACAAGTGGCAAGGAATTAAGCAACGTCATTAACAACGCCAAAGACCAGATAATACAGAAGCTCGAAGACCAGATTCCAGCTTGGCAGGTGACAATTGACTGCGAGACGATAAAACCTTTTATCACGGCAAAGATCGGAACCAAGGAAGGCGTGCGCAACGGACAGCGTTATGGCATCTACGGCCAGGTGTACAACAGAAGCAAAGACCGTCTGGAGTTCAAACGCAAAGGTTATGTTCGTGCCACTGAAGTCGCCGACAATAGGAGAGTGGCCGACGGGACAGCCGACTCCACCTATTTCTATAGGATCTCAGGCACCGCCACACTCACTGGTACCGAGATTCTAAAGCAGAGAAATGACCTCGGACTGGGCATCAGTTTCAATTACAACTACAACGGAAGCAATTTGGCACCGACTGAAAACCGTACCTTCGGCTCGTTCTCGATGATTGACATCGGTCTCGACTACCTCGCGTACATCCAGAAACGCGGATTCAGCCATTATGTCATGCTGGGTCTCGGATTGGACAGATTTAGCGGTGACAACTTATACAAAGGTCAGAAAGAGTTCGGAAAATACGGAATGGCATTAGACCCGCAGGGTCAGCCATTGTTTAATAATGGCGCATCGTATACGAATGTATATATCGGTTACATGTTTGGCATAAAAATCAAACAGTTTGTCGAGATTCAGCCTTTCCTGAGAGGCGGTATTGACATGGTCAGCGCCAGCACTACCGTTGAGTTGGATGAGACTACACTAAAGGCGTTGGCAGCTATGGAAGACTATACCATCAAGAGTGAGAGTGACCTCAAGAAGACATCGAACGCTTATTATCTTGACCCAGGTATCCGATTGACACTCAACTTGATATATCCTGTACAGGTTTTCGTTCAGGCGAACTACTCGATACTTTTGACAGGTGGTGACAAGTATAACATCATGAACAACTACTTCAAAGACTGCTGCTACGGTCATTCAAATGGACTTGGCATAGGCGGTGGAGTCAGATTGGTTCTGTAATTCAAAGATTTAATGATTTAAAATTTAAAAATATGAAAAAAATCGTTTTATTATTGTTTGTATCGCTTTTCGCTTTGTTGTCGCTTGACGGCTTTGCGCAAAGAAGACAACGTGCGGAGATATTTGATAATCCGCAAAACTATGACGCACATGTAATCGCTGTGGGTACTACAGGAACGAAGTATTTCTTCGTGACAGGTACTGGCAAAAAGGTCGACGGTGCAGTCATAAGAGCCCAGATCAACGCCATCCATGCTTGTATCTTCAAGACTATCCCAGGCACGTCAGGCGCAGAGAGCATCCCGTCATTGTATGGACAGCCTGAGCCGAAACCGGAGGACGAGGCATTCTTCGATGAGTTCTTCGCTCCAAGCGGAATGTATCTCAATTTCATCGCCAACCGCAGCACCTTGAAGCCTGAAAGCAAAGACGTGGTTGACCTCGGAAAAGGCTACTATCAGGTGGGACTCAAGGTCCAGGTTAGCTACGACGACCTTAAGAAATATCTCGTCGACCACAACATTATCAAAGGTTTTGCCGCTGATTTTCAAGGCATTGCAAAGCCGAAGATGATTATCTTCCCATCCGACGACTGGTGCAAAAACGAGGGCTATGTCGATAAAAACGGTAACGTCGACTATGATTTGGCACTTTCCGACGACAACCTGCGCGACATGATTGCCGCTTTTGAAGGCTTCATGAGCAAAAACGGCTACGAAATCAACAACCTCCGTCAGGAGCTCAACGACTTCAAGAACTCTAAGATGTACGACGCTGCCGAGGAATACGGTAACGAGAAAGCCGCTTCGATGAAAGACCTTCTTTCGTCGACAGTGAATGCCGACATGCGTATCGAGTTCGACTACCGTGTGAAAGATGAGGCCGGCAAGCAGTTTGTGGAGTTCAACATCGGTGTGTACGATGCTGCCACCAACAAATCGTTGTTCTCCAACGTGGCACGCGGAACAGCCGTTTACGGCGATGCCCAGATGGTGAACCAGCTGAAAGAGGCTATACAGAATATCCAGGACAACTTCCTCAGTCAGATCAATGAGAAGTTTGCTGTCATGGCACGCAATGGTCGCGAGATTGTGGTGATATGCGACAGATTCCAGTCATGCAGCACCAGTTTCAACACTGTGTTCGACGGCGACAAGCTCTCACTGCTCATCAACGACTACATAGAGTCGGAGGTGGTTGAAGGCACAGGCTTCTCAACAGACCAAGCATCGGCCAACAAACTCAAGTTCTCGCAGGTGCACATCCCGTTGTACAAAGAGAAAAAGAACAGAAGAACAGGCAAGACCACAATGGTCGCCCAATATGCGAGAGACTTCGGTGACGGACTTGCAAGTTACATCACAGAAATCACCGGTGAGCCGTGTCGCGTTGAACAAAGAGGCGTCGGCAAGGTGTTTGTCACGATGGGGCAGGATGCCACAGAAGAATAAAAAAAAACGGTCGGTTTTACCGACCGTTTTTTTTTATGCTGTCAACTTTTTATGGGCGTGGGCCTCAACCACGTTTATCACGTAGTCACCCAGTTTCTCACATTCAGTGATGATGTCCATGTATTGGATTCCAGCCTGGTAGTTGTACATGTGTTCGTTGATGTCGTTGATGTTCGACTCCTTGAGCTGTGAGCGGTAGTTGTTTATTTCATTCTCGATGTTCAGCGACTCGTTGATGTCGACAAGGCCTTCGTCGTCGTCGAGTACCTTCTGCATGTGTTCGAGAGCCTTGTCACAGAGCTCGTACATGTGGCGGATATGAACCTTCTGATCATCGGTGAAGTGCTCGTGTTTCGTGTGCTTCTGGTTGATGGTGCGTGCAAGGTTGTAGCAGCTGTCACCGATACTCTCAAGCTCGCCGACCTCACGAAGCATATAGCGAATAGTGGTCTTGGTCTCAGGACTCAGACGACCCTCAGTCACCTTGTTCAGATAATTTGCGATTTCAATCTCCATGTGGTCTGAGATCTGCTCGTATTTCTCAATTCTCGCGTAGAGCTTACTGAAATCTTCGTCATTCTTGGTGTCGAACAGCAGGGTGGGGATGAAGTTGAACATCTTGTTGGTTCTTTGAGAGAACAGGCTGATTTCCTTCTGTGCCTCATAGACCGACAACTCAGCTGTTGAGAGCAGGCCTCCGGATATGAACTTCAGTTTGCCTTCCTCGTCTTCTTCCTTCTGCTTTATGATGTGGCACACCAGCTTCTCGATAGGTGTGATGAACCATATCAAAATTAGCACGTTACATACGTTGAATCCTGTGTGGAACGCTGAAAGAGCGTATGTCACCTTCACCTGTGCATTGGCTATGTCTTCTTCTGTCTGAGGAACGAAGTCGGGGTCGAAGCCAACGATTCGGCACACTAAATTGATGAATGGTTTGAACACTATCAGCACCCAAATCACACCGAACACGTTGAAGACCATGTGTGCCAGAGCCGCTCTTCGGGCGTTGGTCGAGGCATTGAGTGCCGCAATGTTTGATGTCACCGTGGTACCGATATTTTCACCCATGACGAGTGCGATGCCTTGATAAATAGGGAGCACGCCGCTGGAGCATAATATCAAGGTGATGGCCATGATTGCCGCTGACGACTGCACGCACATGGTCAGTATGCTGCCCACTAAGAGATATAATAAGGTGGTCAAAAAGCCCCATTGTCCGGTCCTTGCAAAGAAATCGACCACTCCCGGGTTGTTTGGAAGGTCCATCTCGATGGCGTTTTCACGTAAAGTGGCGAGGCCGAGGAACATGAAGGAGAATCCGAAGATGAACTCGCCGAACGACTTCGTGCCTGGTTTCTTTTGGAAAATCATCAGCATCGCCAACGCGAACAGAGGAAACACCACGCTGCTCATGTTGATTTGGAAGCCGAACACCGACATGATCCATGCTGTCACTGTGGTTCCGACGTTGGCACCCATGATCACCGAGATGGCTTGAGCCAATGTCAGGAGTCCCGCATTAACGAAACTCACCGTCATAACGGTCGTCGCCGTTGACGATTGTACCGAAGCGGTGACGAAAGCACCAGTAAGTAATCCTGTGAATCTGTTCTTGGTCATGGTTCCCATGATGGCGCGGAGATGGCCACCGCTGAGTTTCTGCAAGCTCTCGCTCATCATCTTCATTCCATACATCAGAAGGGCGAGACAACCTAATAGCTTAAGAAAGAGGTAAACAGTCATAATTTTAGAAACTGATCAGATTGCAAATATATTAAAAAATAACTCTTTTAAAAATCTTTTTCAAAACTATTTATAAACTTTATGCATTACGCGCTCGCTATTGCTGCTGTAACTATCTGATTTATATGGCATTATAACGCATGTGTCATAGTCGTCGATATGTTCTTCGAGTACTTTCAACGCATCTTTCACTAATTCTTTGTCATGACGGACGAGCTCATGAATCTGGTCGGCCATCCAATAGGTAAGTATTTGGTTTACATCAAGTTTCAAAATCTTGGCGATTTTTATCACCTCATGACGTCCGATTTTTGCCACACCATTCTCCATCCTGGAATATTTTGCTTTGGAAATGTTAAGAAGATCCGCCATCTCGTCCTGCGTCAAGCAGGCATACATCCTTGATTTTTTGATGGTATCGTTCAACATATCACTTCGTATATAAATCCAGAACTTTATTTATAATCTCCTCGTAGTCATGAGAAAGCTGGACGGAGTCGATGGGGCAGGCGTCATCACCGAGGTAATATTCGTCGGCGACACCGGCAATATGATGACCCATCTCGTGATTTATCACATAATCGTCAGGCTGTGAATGTATCGCGGTGGTGATATAGGTGTTGTACAGGCTCCCACCGCAGTTTTTGTCGGTGTTCACCAGAATCACCACATAGTCGTATGGCGATTGTGTCGACAGCTCTCTGAACGGCCATTCGTCAGGTGTCAGCACATAACGGTCGTGGCCGAAGATGCCGTCGCTGGTCTTCAACTGGTTGTCTCCGTTATTGCCAGCAAGCTGTATCGCATGTATGTTAAAATCCGATTTTCTGCTTTTATATGGCTCATATTGGAACAGACTCTTGTAGAAATGTGCCGCATCAGCGTCAAAAGCCTGTGTCTCGGCGGCGGCGTAGCCGTCGCCGAGAATCACGATGTCTACTTTCTTCTTCGGATCGCCACTGTCAAGCAAACGTACTATGCGGTTGTTATGGTATGTGGGCGGCTCTATCATAATTTTGGCTCTCTTGTCAATGACATATTCCCACACTTGATGCATAACATCAAGAGAATCAATTCGATACATCGTCAAACGCGCGTCTTTTGCAGGATAAGGTATGCGTATCGACTCATTGAACGATTTTTTGACGATCTTAGCCTCCAATGTCTTCTGCCATTGGCTGAAATAAGTGCTTACGCCGTCGGAATAAATCACCTCATCACTCTCAACATCTCTCAGCTCATAGTAATAATCGCCAAGATGATATGGATTGAGCAGATGCCTCGTGCGACCGTACCATGGACCGTCGTCGTAAAGGTATTTCGCCTTAAACGACTCCTCGGTGTCGTCGCCTGAATGTATCAGATTGATCCTCAGCGTTTTATCTATGAAAAATTTTTCAAAATCGCTTTTTTTGCTGTTACATGATGTTAGTAGTAACAACATTGTAAAAAACGATATGACTAATCTTTTCATAGATTCACGTTGTCTTATTTGTCGATTGTAGCCAAGAACTCTTCGTTTGATATGGTCTTGGAGATTCTGTCTTTCAGAAACTCCATAGCCTCCACTGGGGTCATGTCAGCAAAATGGTTACGCAGAGCCCATACACGTGCCAAAGTGCGTTCGTCGACCAGCAGGTCGTCACGGCGTGTGCCTGATGCCACAATGTCGATGGCAGGGTAGATGCGCTTGTTCGACAGACGGCGGTCGAGCTGTAACTCCATGTTACCGGTACCCTTGAATTCCTCGAAGATGACTTCGTCCATCTTTGAGCCTGTGTCGATCAAGGCTGTAGCCAAAATTGTAAGTGAGCCGCCGCCTTCGATGTTACGTGCCGCACCGAAGAAACGTTTCGGCTTCTGTAATGCATTAGCTTCAACACCACCTGAAAGCACTTTGCCTGATGCTGGTGACACGGTGTTATATGCTCTTGCCAGACGTGTGATTGAGTCAAGCAATATCACCACGTCGTGACCGCATTCTGTCAATCGTTTCGCCTTCTCAAGCACGATGTTTGCAATCTTCACGTGTTTCTCGGCAGGCTCGTCGAATGTCGAGGAGATGACTTCAGCTTTCACGCTGCGTGCCATATCGGTGACCTCTTCAGGACGTTCGTCTATCAATAATATAATAAGGTATACCTCCGGGTGGTTGGCCGCGATGGCGTTGGCCACTTCCTTCAGCAACACTGTCTTACCTGTCTTAGGCTGAGCTACGATCAATCCACGCTGACCTTTGCCGATAGGGGCGAAGAGGTCCATGATTCTTGTGGATACCGTGCCTCCCTGATGTCCTGTGAGCTTGAATTTCTCATCCGGGAACAATGGGGTGAGGAAGTCGAATGGGATACGGTCTCTTACTTCTTCCGGGTTGCGTCCGTTGATTTTGTCGACCTTCACCAACGGGAAGTATTTCTCACCGTTCTTTGGCGGACGTATCATTCCGAGGATGGTGTCGCCTGTCTTCAGGCCGAACAGCTTGATCTGCGACTGTGACACGTAGATGTCGTCAGGAGAGTTGAGGTAGTTATAGTCGGCTGAACGCAGGAATCCGTATCCGTCGGGCATTATCTCAAGCACGCCTTCCGCTTGCACCACACCATCGAACTCCGAGATGAGCTCGTCACGTTTCGGAGGCATCTGTGGCTGCTGGTTTTGCTGCTGATACTGCATGTTCTGTGCAGGCTGCTCTTCATACTGGTGTTTCGGCTGCTTCGTCTCGTAGACAGCCTGTGGCTCCTCAAACATCGGGACCTGCTCTTCAACGACAGGCGCAACCACTTCATTATCAGGCTCTTCCTCGTTGTTTTCGTTCAATATCTCGTTTGCCACGTCCACTACAGCCGGTCTCGGTTTCGGCTTGGGGTATGACACATGGAAAGTCTTGTTTTCTTCGCCATTGTTATCAAATGTCGTTTTCACCACGTCGGGGCGTTTGCCTATTCTCGGGCGGCGGCCGCGTTTAGGGGCTTCAGCCGAGGCCTCTGGAGATGGCTCTGGTGCTGCTGTTTCAACTGGCTTCTCAATCTCCTCTGTCTTCACTTCCACTACAGGAGCTTCAGGTGTAGCGACCTTTCTCGGTCTTCCCGGTCTGCCTTTGGGTTTTGCAGCAACAGCAGGCGTATCCGAAGAATTCTGCTTATTGATGATGCTATAAACAAGATTTTCCTTTGGCATGTTGACATCCTCCAATCCAAGCTTTAATCCTATCTCTTTGAGCTCGACTAAGGATTTGTCATTCAATTCAAAAATATCGTACATAAAGTTAAATTTGTCCTTTTAGATTGAAAATTTAAGGGATTTTTTGGGAACAATAACAAATGGTTATAGTTCATTTTGACGTTGCAAAAATAACAAAAAAATTCAAACCGCAACAAAAAAAATGCTATTTTTGCAAAAAATTTTAACGATATGATTCAAAGAAGACAGACAGTTTACATGCTTTTATCGGCGATAATCAGCGCCTTGTTGTTTTTTATGCCTTTGGTTTCGTTCAACGCCGGCGGCAACGTGATGAGATTTACTATCTTTGGAATACAAAACCCAATTGAGACAATATCATTGTCAACGACTTACACGTGGCCTTTGGTTGTTTTGACCGTTTTGATGACATTAGTGCCGTTAGTCACCATCTTCCTTTATAAAAAACGTGAGCTCCAGGTTCGTCTGTGCCGTATCGACATGCTTCTGACTGTCATTTTCATCGGATTGGTGTTTCTTTACTATGAAAATGATTTGACAAAGGTCATCGCTGCTGTCGAAGGCGACGAGTACCAGCTTGACGTGGCGTATTTCGTCGGCATGGCCATGCCACTTGTAAGCCTCATCCTTGATATCCTCGCCATCCGCGGCATCAAAAAAGACATCGAGCTTTTGAAATCGATTGACCGACTGAGATAAGATATGGAAATAGTATAGAAAAAGAAATCCGGTGTTTGTTAACATCGGATTTCTTTTAATTTTATTTCTCGTTCCTTTCCTTCACTATCTCCTCCTGTTTGTCTTTCGGCATCGGGGCGTAGTTGTTAAACTCCATCGAGTAGTTGGCGCGGCCTGATGAGAGGTTGCGCAATGCTGTGGCGTAGCCGAACATCTCCATCAGCGGCACGAAGGCGTCGAGTTTCTGCGAGCCTTTACGGAAACGGCGCATAGCCTCGATACGTCCACGGCGCTTGTTGAGGTCGCCTGTCACGTTGCCGATATAGTCGTCTGGGGTGTTCACCTCGACCTTCATCATTGGCTCGAGCAACACTGGGTTAGCCTTCATGAACGCCTGTTTGAAGCACATCTGGGCGCAGAGCTGGAACGCCATGTCTGAGGAGTCGACAGGGTGGGAACTGCCGTCCACGAGCACGCATTTCACGTCTACGACAGGATAACCTGCGAATGGGCCTTTGTTCATAGCAGCCTGCAAGCCTTTTTCCACCGATGGGATGAACTCCTTCGGGATGACGCCGCCCTTGGTGATGTCCATAAACTCGAATCCCTTGCCAGGGTTAGGCTCGAAGCGTATGACGGTATGCGCAAACTGTCCCTTGCCGCCTGTCTGCTTCACAAATCTATAGTTGCACTCGAATGCTGAAGTGATGGTCTCACGGAACGACACCGACGGTGCGCCCACTGTCACCGGCACCTTGAACTCGTCTTTCAATCTGTCGACTAAGATCTCGAGATGCAGCTCGCCCATGCCTGCAATGATGGTCTCTTCGGTCTCCTCGTCGAAATGTGCGCGGAACGAAGGGTCTTCGTTGCAGAGTTTTGCCAACGCCTCGCCGAGTTTGTTGCGGTTTTTCTTGTCTTCGAGGTTCACCTTCATCTCGATGACCGCTGGCGGGATATGGATGTTCTCAAGCAGGAGAGGGGCGTTCTCGTCACATAACGTATCGCCAGTCCTTGTTATCTTCATGCCAACCAATGCGACTATCTCGCCTGCGCTGGCTTCCTGTATCTCCTCGCGTTCCTTTGCCTTTATTCTGTAGATACGTCCGATGCGCTCGCTCTTGCCTTTGTTGGTGTTGTACACACTCATTCCGTTGGTGAGCTTGCCGCTGAACACTCTGATGAATGTCTGTTGGCCCACATACGGGTCGTTGATGAGTTTGAATGCCAAGGCTGCTAACGGCTCGCTCTCGACAGGGTTGCGCTGGCATGTCTTCTCCTCGTCGTATGGGTCGTGCGCGATGATGGCGCCGAGGTCCTTCGGTGAGGGGAGGTAGTCGACGATGGCGTCGAGCAGCAGCTGTATGCCTTTGTTTTTATATGCCGAGCCACACAACACCGGCACCATCATCAGTTTGATGGTAGCCTTGCGGATGGCTGATTTCAGCAAATCAAGCGGTATCTCTTCCTCGGCAAGGTAGAGCTCGGCGATGTCATCGTCGAAGTCCGCCACATGTTCTATGAGGTTCTGACGTGCGGCCTGTGCCTGTTCCATCATCTCGGCTGGGATAGGACCCACGATACGTTCCTTCTCCTTGAAAATCACCGAGTTCATGTTCACGAGGTCTATCATGCCCTCGAAGGTGTTTTCCACGCCTATCGGCAGATGCAGCGGCACCGCGTTGGCACCGAGGTATTTGTTCATCTGGTTGACGACCTCGTTGAAGTCGGCACCGGTACGGTCCATCTTGTTCACAAATGCGATACGAGGCACACGGTATTTGTCGGCCTGGTTCCACACCGTCTCGCTTTGTGGCTGTACGCCGCCGACAGCGCAGAACACCGCCACCATGCCGTCGATGACACGCAACGAACGCTCCACCTCAACGGTGAAGTCGACGTGACCGGGAGTGTCAATCAGGTTGATCTGATAGTCGTTCCAATGTGCCGTGATAGCAGCGGAAGCGATGGTGATACCGCGTTCCTGCTCCTGCTTCATGAAGTCCATAGTGGCCTGACCGTCGTGGGTCTCACCGAGTTTGCGGTTCACGCCAGTGAAGAACAATATACGCTCCGAGACAGTTGTTTTTCCAGCATCGATATGCGCGGCGATACCGATGTTTCTGAGTTTTGAAATATTTTGACTCATTGTAATAAATTGATTTTCAATAATATTGATAGAAATTTGCTCTAAAATCTTTCAGGCTGCAAAGATAGGAAAAAAAACTGATATCCCAGTGATTTTTAATAAAAAAAGGGATGTCAATCCATATAACATCCCTGGCAACTTAATATATAACTGGTTAACTTTTTTCTGAAAAAAGGGATGTCAATCCATATAACATCCCTGGCAACTTAATATATAACTGGTTAACTTTTTTCTGAGAAAAGGGATGTCAATCCATATAACATCCCTGGCAACTTAATATATAACTGGTTAACTTTTTCCGAGAAAAGGGATGTCAATCCATATAACATCCCTGGCAACTTAATATATAACTGGTTAACTTTTCTTGATTTTGCTGTTGCATAGGCTGCACCGAGAACACAGAGGATGATAAGTCCGTTGTTGAGCGGAACATTCTCGTTGTTGGTGCTTCCGATTTCGCTTGATGGCATCCCGATGGCTGAAGGCACAGTCATTCCTGTGGCTCTGTCGCCACTTTCTTCACCCCAGCCACCAAAGAAACCGTCGCTCTGTGCATTTGCGCAGAATATAAAAGATATGATAGTGATAATGGTTAATATAAACTTCTTCATTTTTATTTCTTATTATTTTACGATAATCTTTTGTGTTTTAATTGTTTCTCCAATCATTCTGAAGACATAAATACCCGTTGACAATGCGTCGATTGACTGCTGTCCGTTGATGGTCATCGTTGAGAGCATTCTGCCGGTGACATCGAAAATCTGAAGCTGTCCTTGTCCGTCGACGATAATCTCGCTGCCGTTCTGCCATGCGAAACTATCGCTCATTGAGCCTGTCGAAGTGACGTCGTTGCTCAGTTTCACGATGAAACGATCAGCATTGTCGCTGCTTGAGCTGACAAATGAGTACTCATCTTCGATAAGCATGTCAATGTCATTGCCTGTCATTCTGTCGATGAGGTGGAGATAGTTGAAATTACCGTTGGCCTTAAAACTCAAGGTGTATCTGCTCATTTGCTTTACTCCTAAACTGAGGTTGATGAGTTTTACGTCATCGTTCATGTTTGCTGAAGCGAAACTTTTTCCTTCTTTATTAATGTACAGCATAGGGGCGACATCGTTATAATGAGGCATCTTGTTGAAACCGTTGCCTTTCTTGAACTCGACATGTGCCACATCACTGTATTCGTCGTTCTTGACGGTGAACCAGATCTCGTTGTTGCTGTCTTTTGATGCAGGAGCCATGTCGGTGTCCGTCAAAGTGATTATATAGTCGCCTTTAGTCTGTTCGTTGGCCTGAACCATGATAGCTGTTCCAGCTGGAATGGCGATGTCGTCGGTCTTATATTCCCATGTGCCTTCTACTGTCAGTATGCAGTATCCGTCGGAGAGTTTCTCGTTAGGAATCGCCACGCTCTTGTAGATATTATGCATATATGGGTTGCCGATGAGGTTGAAACCTGCAAGATTGTCAGATTTCTCTGTGTATGAGAGTTTACAGTCAACGTTGCCTGTGTTTACAGTGCCGTTGAAACCGATGTTACCGCCGTTATCATCTGTACGATAGATATATCCGCGGCTGTTTTCAAACTCATTGAAGATGTTGGCCTCATTTCTATATTCCTGCCACTGGCGTTTTGACTCGTCATAACGGTAGATGTTATGTTTTTCAGCCAATGTCAGATGGTTTGTAGTGGCAAAAGTCTGATGGTCGACAGGGGAGGAGATGGCATGCCATCCGGTCTTTGCTGATGCATCCCATGTGGTAACGTTGAGTTGGTAAGTGGGGTCAACGTCCTTTGAGAATGAACCACCGTATTCGTTGATGCCTTTGTACACCATTTTGTTGTCAGCGCTGGTGCTTACTATATTAATAAGGTAGTCAGTACCTTGTGTAAGTGTCCAGCCGTCATAGGTCACCACATCGTTGCTGATTTCAGCACCAGGAACATAGTAGTCTTTATTGCCATCGCTATAGACTCTTGAAATGGTGTTTTTAGGAGCTTCTGTCAATGCAGGCACGCCTTGGACTGGCAATCCCGAGTATGTGTAATCGATAACATAATATGAATCACCTTCGAAATTGGCTTTTGCAGTTTTTGCCAGTCTATGGAAGGTCGCAATGCTGTTATTGAGACTTTCGTCGTTAGGCTTAACATCAATGACGCCTGCCATTGTACAGTTTGTGTAATATACTTGGTTGTTGACCCATCCGACAAATCCGGTGCATTTGTTTGCTGTTTTCACCTTTTTCGAATCGGTGATGCTGCCGTCAAAAATGCAGTTCTCAAATCTCAAGCTACCAGATTCGTTTTGTCCGACAAGTCCGCCGTGAGTGCAGTCGTATGGTTTGTTCGGGTCAACGGTTACAATGTTATCGCAGATGATATGTACGCTGCTGATGCAGTTGGTGATTTTTGTTGTTGATCCGTTGTTGTAAGCCAAAAATGCGCCAGCGAATTTGTTGCTTGTGTTAATTGTGCCGTCAACTTTAAGGTTTTTGATTGTAGCACCGACAGTTACGCCGAATAGTGCGGCGTACGCTGTCTCACGGTACATGTTGATGTGTATTGTATGGTAGTCACCGTCGAAAGTGCCGCTGAAAGGCTTGTTTTTGACGTCGCCAACCACTGTTGTGATAGGGTTGATATCGTTACCTAATGTGATGTCGCGTGTTAATTTGTAGTAAGCCGTGGCATCAACACCGCTATTAATATTAGAGGTGAATGTTGTCCAATCATCCTCGTTATTAATGAGGTATGGGGAATCTTTGGTTCCTTCACCATTTAATTGAGCCCACGACGTAACTGTTGTGCAGAGCAAAGCGAGGAGAGTCATTGCGAGTCTCCTCGCTGAAAAATGTGTTGCCGTTTTCATTATGTTGTCTATCATAAACAAAATTTATCGGCTGCAAAAATATTGCAACTGTACGACATACACTTTATTTTGCGTGTAAAACGCTTTAATCTAAATGTAAAATGTTTTAATCTGGATGTAAAAAACTTTAGGCTGGGTGTATATGCCTTTATTCTGCGTGTAAAATTTTATTCTGCGTGTATTGTGCTGATATATTCTTTCGGTGTAATATTCATAATACGCTTGAAAATCTGTGAGAAAGAGCTCCCCGATGTGAATCCTGACTCTATAGCCACCTGTTCGAGTTTTAGCGATGAATCTTTTTGCAGCATCTCACATGCATGTTCGATTCGGAGGGTGTTTATAAGCTTATAAAACGACTGATATTCGCTTCTGGCTATGACTTCACTGAGATAATTTTTGTTGGTGTGCATGATGTCAATGAGGTCGTTCATGGTAATGTGTTCCTCAAGATACAGATTCTTGCTGCGGACAATATCGATGAGCTTCTCTTGTGTCTCCTTGCAGTATTTCTCTGTGAGCCTGTATTTTGTAGGAGCAGGCGCTTCCTCAGCTTGCTCCTTTATCTTTAGCGCTTTAGGCAGTTTCTTTGCATTGCGGTGCGGATTTAAGGAGTAAATGGCAAACCAGACGCTTATCACAATCATGATAATGTCGCGCACCATTTTTGCCATAGGTTGGTTGATGAGGAATGTGATGATAAGAAGAATGCACAGTAACAAAGGGAGCCATTTAACCCTTCTCGCAAATATTATCGGGAAGTCGGTCTCATTTGAGAACTCGTCTTCTTCAATCGAGCGAATCTCTTTTATCACCATCACCCTGCATCTGTTAAGATGAGCGATATATCCTATCTCCAAAACAAGCACCGCTATGGTCATGACGGTCTTATACATCGGAGTAAACTCAATAATTCCGAATACCGGTAGCAAAAGCACAATCCAACAAATAATCACTGGATGTTGGAAGAAAAACAGCCTTTTGGGGGTATAAAAATCTAAGAAGAAATAGCCTTTTGCGAGCACCAATATATACGATGTGGTGAACAACATCGATGTGGCGTTAAGGCAGAATAGCACTTCCGGCCTGTATACAAAGAAAATATACGGAAGCTCCAGAGCCTGCATAATAAACAAATTGGCCAATGAATTTCGGGCTGGATATAACTCTCCGAAGATCTCTTTATACGCCGTAGGAACATAAAACATTTTCAAAAGAAATGCATATATGTTGACTACGACATAAATGAGATTTATCGAAAATATCGCTAAATATAACGAATTATCAGCCATTTGTCAGCAGTTATACATTATAAATGCCGCAAAATTATAAAAAAAAATGGAATAATGATATTTTTTTTTACTTTCCGATGCAAAAACGTCCGAAAATGGTGCCTAAGACCTCTCCATTGGTCACTTCGCCGGTGATGCTTCCTATGTAAAACACGGCTTGACGCAGATCTTGTGCCAGCAAATCAGCCGAGAGATTGTTATCCATGCCGTTTTTCACCTGCTCAAGGCTTTCTTTGGCCTGCATAAGCGCCTCGTAATGACGGAGATTGGTGACCAAGACGGTGTTTCCGTCAACCTTCGGTGTGCGAGTGAGATAACGGATTTCGCGTTTCAAATCCTCAATGTCATCAGGCTTTTTCGCAGACATTATGTTGTATCTCATAAGGTTGCGGATGTCGTACAAATCCTGTCCGGTGACGCTGTAGCTGTACTCGTCGCACATGTAACCACCGTTGGCCTCGATGTTTTTCTCCACCGTCTGCTTGATTTCCCATTGGAAATTGTCGTTGATGTCGTAAAACTTCGAGATGAGAATCTTGTCGTTTTTGTTGATGAGCAGCAACAGCTTCTGTTTCAATAAGTTGACGTGGTTTATAATATCTCTTGCCGCATTATAGATGCTTGCCAATCTTTTTGTTCCGTCGAGCATTCCAATCACGATGTCGGCTTCGGCTATCTTCTGGAAAGTGCGCTCGATGCCAATCTTTTCGATGGTTTCCGATGTCTCGCGTATGCCTGCGGTGTCGATGAAACGGTATGTTATCCCTTCGATGGTGAACGTCTCCTCGATGGTGTCGCGTGTGGTGCCTTCGATGTCGCTCACGATGGCGCGTTCTTCGCCTAGTATGGCGTTCAGTAATGTGCTTTTTCCAGTGTTTGTCGCACCTACGATAGCAACAGGCACACCGTGTTTGATGGCGTTACCCATTCTGAATGAATCGGTTAGCTTGGCGATATGTTTCAAAATGGTGTTGAGCAGCTCTTTCAGCTTGGTGCGGTCGGCAAACTCCACGTCTTCCTCCGAGAAGTCGAGTTCAAGCTCCAGTAGTGCGGTCAGGTCGACGAGTTTGGAGCGTAAGTCCTTGAGTTCGTTGGAAAAACCGCCTTTCAGCTGGTTCACTGCTATGCGGTGTTCCGTTTCATTTTGCGATGCAATGAGGTCGGCGACCGCCTCGCATTGTGCCAAATCGAGCTTCCCGTTGATGAATGCGCGCTTCGAGAACTCTCCAGGTTCGGCAAGCCTGCCACCGAATTTCCACAGCAGCTCCATGATCCTTTGTTGCACGAATTCCGAGCCGTGACAGCTGATTTCGACAGAATCCTCGCCGGTGTAGGAGTGGGGCGACTTGAAAAACGTCACCAGCACCTCGTCGACCATGGGGGCGTCGTCCGGGAATGGGTCGAAAATCTCGCCATAATACGCTTTGTAAGGCTCTATAGTATTGATTTCCAACGATTTGCCATTCTTTCTGAAGATGTGTAAAACGGCATCAAAACTATCTTTGCCGGAAACCCTGATTATCGAGATGGCACCAGTTCCCGAAGCTGTCGCTACAGCGTAAATTGTGTCGTATTTGCTCATGTCAATCCATGTTTAGAACTTGCTCTACCTGTTCCGCCTTGATGCGCTTGGCAATGATTTTCTTTTGACTGTCAAGCACATATATCGTCGGTGTGGTCTGAATGTCGTACAAAAATAGTAAATTTTCTATTCCGGTCGAATTTATTTCAACAGGAAAAATCGTCAGCTCAGGTCTACGTGACTGTATCTCCTCCAAAATTTTGCCTTCTTTCATGCATGTATGGCAGTCTTTGTCGTAGAAAAACACTGCTATATATGGGCTTTTGATGGAATGCAGGTTTCCGATTTCCGGGATCTTCGCGCCGATTTTCAGATTTTTGAGGCAATTGGCACGCTCTGACATCATATTCAGCACTCTTTCCGACACGTTTTCCATCTCATATTTCATGAAATAATCTTCCACAAGATGTATGTAAACGTCGTCGAGGTTCATATAATCCGGCGCATAGTATTTTCTGTAGAAATACCAGATGAGATAGTCGCGGACATTGTCGCAGTCGCCAGTCTTTGCCATGACTTTGTCGATTTCAGCGTTGATGATTCCGGCATTTATAGGCAGACTGTTGAAATATGCCTCCAACTTCTTGTCAATCAAAGGATATGTCAGTATTCGCTTGTCGTTCAGCGCGAAACTGTCCCAATAATGCTCGAAGTCGTGCTGCTGCATCGAATTTATCAACAGATTGATGAAAGCATCCTCCTTTTTTACCTTAAATTGATTTAAATCCACGCCATCATGCCCCAATTGTGCCATCATCTTGACGTAATTTGCTGTCTCTTTGCAACCTCGCACCTTAATTGGATTCTGATAATCCAAATCATTGACAATCAACGAAAAACGCTGGTCTTTGCCAATCAGAATCTCAGTTAAAGGGAAGTCGTTTTGATTTGTCAGGACATAAATGCCTTCCGGAAACTTTTGATTATGTTTGAACTGTATCCTACCTTTTTTATAATATGAAGTGTCAACGGCATGAGTCTTCGAACCCCTGTACTGATGCAGGTAAAACACGCTATCTTGCTGGTTCTCAAAGTATATTTTGATGTTCGTTTGCCCCAACAACATGATAGGTATTAAAACAAATATTATACAGCCTAATCTCTTCATACTCTAAACTCTAAACTAAAAACATGCAAAATTATTAAAAATTTTTGTCATTTCTAAATAATTTGTATCTTTGCAGCAAATAAAATTGGAATAATATGAGACCTTTTACTGAACAAAAAGTCCCTATACTATTCTGCTTAATCATTGGATTACAGATAGTTAGCTCTTTTGTCGCCGCCGGACAGGAGGGTGGTGGAATGCGTGTGGCGTTTTGGAACTTCGAAAATTTCTTCGACCCGTTTGTCGATTCCACAAGAGTATATAATGAATTCACCGAAAATGGCAGCCAACGCTGGACGAAAGCACGATTTTACAAGAAACGCAACAACATGTACAAAGCGATTCTGGCCATATCGGAAAACGTGCCGATGGGAATACTTGGCATCGCGGAGATTGAAAATCAATATGTTTTGAACATGTTGTTCAACCAGACGCCTCTGAAGACGCATAATTACCGCATCATTCACTATGAGGGCGACGACAAAAGAGGCATAGACGTGGCAATGGTATATTGTATCGACAAGGTGCAACTCATTTATACTGAAGCGGTTAAGGTGCGAAATCCGAAGAATCCGAACTTTAAGACGCGTGATATCCTTTACGCCAAGTTTTACGACAGACGAGGTGACACCATTCATTGTTTCGTAAATCACTGGCCGTCGCGTTACGGTGGCGAGCGTGAGACGATAAAGTTGCGTGCTCTCGCTGCTAACACATTGAAACACAAGGTGGATTCGCTGGTGTTCCTACATGAGACCATACCTAAAATCATAATCATGGGAGACTTCAACGACACGCCGGATGACCCGAGCATTTATGAGGTTCTGAATGCGAAATCGCCTGCAAAATCCGATGATAACGATGTCTTGGTGAATCTCTTCACCGATGGAAGTGAACTCGGTTTCCAGGGTACGCTAAAACATCAGTACAACTGGCAGATTTTTGATCAAATTATTATATCCAAGTCATTGATTGACAATGATAAAGGCTTGTTATACAAACAAAACAGCGCTACAATCTTCCATGGCGACTTCCTTTTCGAGAAAGACGATTCGTTTGGAGGTGTTAAGCTGTTCCGTACGTATGTGGGCCCTAAGTATTTCGGTGGCTATGCCGACCATCTGCCAGTGTATATCGACTTGATATTCAAGTGATTAACCACGCTTACAGATGCTCTTGAAGTGACAGAAATTGCAGTTTTTCAGCTCATCGGTTTGTGTGAATGGGAGCTCTTTGTTGAACAGCTCTGACAAGAAATCGTTGAAATACCGTGTGCAGGTATCTTCGAATGACTGGCTAAGCTCATGATTATCACTGATTTCTAGATTAAACAGTCCGTGACTGAGTTTCTGGAATCCGACTATTGCTGGTTTTATCAATTCAGGGTCTGCCTTAGGATTGTTGTGCAAATACAGATATTTGTACATCATCAACTGTATGGATTTCTCGGCCATAGACGTGATTCCTACCACTTTGTCGTTGATTCTCAGGTCGTTAGGGTCAACTTTACCTGTTTTGTAGTCGATGACACGAACCTCGTCAGCAACCTTGTCGATGCGGTCAGCGAAACCATGTAAAATAACTTTATGTCCTTGATAATCAAGTTCTTTCTCCATCTCAGTCTCGGTGGAGATGATATATAATTGATTCCCATCTTCAAGGAATTTGCGCTCCGCTTTGATGAAGTTCTGCAACATGCTGTCGATGACGGTCTTGTTCAGACAGTTGAAGCCAGTGTCAGGTAAGCCGTTCTTGAATCCGTTGTCAATCAATGCGTTACGGTAACATGTGGCGAAATGCTTTTTGTACATCTCGTCAAACAATGCCGGCGATATGATCTCGTTTCCAAAGAGATTGTAGAAGTTTTCAAGCGTCTTGTGAACGATGTTGCCTATGACATTCACTTGGATTTCCTCTTCGAGAGAGGTGTCCTCAATATGCTCGATGTTTTTCCAATAGAACTGCAGCGGACATCTTACATACACCCCGATTGAAGAAGGAGAGAGCTTGTGGATTTTATTTAAGATTTCATCAGTTTTTTCAACTGTTATATCGCTTTTTATCTCATTGATTACAGGTGATTTATATTGTAAATGTTCAAGCTTTACTTTAGGGTTGTTGTTAGCATATTCGTACTCAATCTGGCGAATAAACCGGCTCGGTTCGCCCATGCCAGACAAATCGGCTATGTTGTTGTAATAAAGATTGATTTTCTTGGCATTTTGCAGTAAACGATAGAAGTGGTAGGCATAAACGGCCTGCTGTTGGTCGTAAGTCGGCAAACCGTAGGCTTTACGTAA
>JAEEGG010000972.1_pt1 | contig 81197 bp, 63 predicted proteins | sample 9134161 | NCBI WGS metagenome assembly JAEEGG01 (sample SAMN16246543, study PRJNA631951) | gut metagenome | biome: gut microbiome; feature: rumen; material: CR-attached | host: Bos | place: Iran: Karaj | collected 2018-10
CAATATCTCATGCCGCTGGTCAAGGAACTAATCAACAAATAGGGCTTATGATAGAGATGATTAAATGTCCTCAGCAGGTGACTGAGAAGACACAATGGACAGCCTTTCTGGCTGGCCCGATGAATGGTGCCCCATCTTGGCAGGCTCAAGCTCCCAAGGTGGCAGCTCAAGTGGGAATAGAGAACCTAACGCTCCTCAATCCCCGTAAGACAGAAAGGTTTGTGACGAGTACCTATCAGGTGAACTGGGAAACCTTCGGACTCCGTATGTGCGACGTGATCCTGTTTTGGATCCCGCCTCAGGCCCGCGAGATGAAGCCATGGCGTTACTATGCCATTACCACGAGACTGGAGATGGCTGAGAACTTGGCGCGTGGTCACAAGGTGATTATCGGCATTGATCCTGAGTTTAAGAACGAGAATGGCAAGGACATGGCAGGTATTCACCATCTGAGGCGCATGGCGAAGTATTATGGCGTGAAGGAGATCCATACTTCGCTCGAGGACTGTATGAAGGAACTAAAGGCGTGGATGGAACGCCCTCGTAAGGAGGAAGAGCGAGTGCATCATATTCCTAGTCCTATGTTTGACCCCATGGGGAAGTTGAGCCGCCAGGTACAACCCAATACAAATCGCAACCAGACACTGATGGAACACTGGAACCAGACCGTTGCTCCAGGTGATACCGTATATGTAGAGGGTGATTTCGGAGCCGATGAATGGAAGCCATTTCTCAACGGGAAGATAGAAATGATAACAAAATAGATATTTAGCGGAATATCATACTATCATTATTTTGGGAACGTCGTAACTATTCCAATCATCTGTGAGTTGTCCAGATTTAGAGGATAGGAAAGACTAAACCTTCCTACAACATGTCTGCGGACGGTGCAGTCGTTGAGACTCCACCGTCCTTTGTTCATAGGCATATATTAACTTGTAAAAGAGCTGTTATCGTTCTCATAAGAGGTCAGTTCTGCAACCAATTCTATGTTACTAGCCTCGTTGAGAGCAAACGCTGCACGACAGTCAAGGCATGCAAACTTATCGGTTATGATTGGGCCGTCAAATTGCATTGAATGTCCCACAATCTGATAGATGCCTGGTATGGGGCTCGAAACGCGCATCTCTTCAACATCAGCCCATACCATACTACCGCTGGGATAATTGCCCCAACGCATTTCACCTACTTGTGCCAAAGACTTCAGACCATCATTGGAATGAAGAAGGCTATTCAAATGCCTTGCATCTGGTTTCCTTATCTGTTCCATATTTCGCTTAAGCCAGCTCTGCGTTATGCCGGCATGTGAAAACAGATAGTGTTTACTGCCCCAATCTGTTTCCCATGCTAATTGAAAGTAGCTATGATACTTTTTAAATAAGCGATGAAGGGCAACGGCAGAAATAGGATCATACCTTACAGCGCAGGCCAGTTCATAATAATACTCTGAATAGTAATGAAGGTCATGATTACCCAACAGCAAAACGACTCTTTCAGGGTTTTGCTGCTTGAAGGCGATGATGGATTTGAAGTTCTTTAAAGCATCGCGATTCGTTATGCCCTCCATTTCATATGGATCAGTGTAATCTCCAAGAAACACTATTTTCTCATAGTCACCCGTTTTCAGGGCCGACATCCAAAAAGTACGGCCATGAACATCGGGAATTATCAGTATTTTCTTATTCATTATCTTATGCAAACAATTCAACCTAAGTGCCTGAGAAGAAATCTTGACTTGCTGCTTTTGCGCATTTTGTCGAGGCCACGCTCACGAATCTGGCGGACACGTTCACGAGTAAGTCCCAGGTCATCACCAATATCATCGAGTGCTTTCTCTTGACATCCAATACCAAAACTCTGAATGACAATGGTTCTCTCTCTCTCATTGAGAACGTTACACAACACTTCCATCAGGTCGCTACACATGGACTCATGTTCAACCTTTCGGTCAGTAGCATACTCTGAGGATGAAGACACCATGTCTGCGACCGTCGTTCCTTCATTTTCAGAAATAGGAACATCAATACTGGCAACGTGAGCTTCACTTTGAATAGCCTTTTCAATCTTGTCAATCTCCAAAGAAATAAGATCGCTCAACTCCTCTGCAGACGGATACCGTTGCTGTTTTTGGATAAATTCATTCGTAGCATTCTTAATCTTATTGCTGATGGAAATCTGACTCTGGGGCCTACGCACCATACTGCTATACTCTGCTATGGCCTGAAGGATGCTTTGACGAATCCACCAGATGGCATAGGAGATAAACTTGAATCCACGTGTTTCGTCAAACTTATCTGCAGCTGTAATAAGTCCAATATTCCCTTCACTAATGAGGTCAGTAAGAGCAACGCCTTGGTTCTGATACTGTTTTGCAACAGATACCACAAAGCGCAAATTGGCTTTGACAAGTTTGTCTTTGGCCATTTCACCTTTCTTGCCTCCCGCATGAATGGCTTGGGCAAGTAATACTTCTTCTTCAGTTGACACCAGAGGGACACGACTAATCTCAGAAAGGTACTTGTCGAGTGACTGCTCAGAACGAGGGGTAATGCTTTTGTTAATCTTTAGTTGTCTCATATTTCTATTTCCTGCTATCTTTGAGGTTGCAAAGATACTATTATATAAATACACATGCTTCCATTATATATATATAAAAAAAACTTTGGTTCCATTTTACTGCAAACATCAGGGAGGTTATGGTACTCCTCATGTGAGAAGTCTGTGTAATCGATAGTTTGATACTTGTTGCTTTTCTTAATGTTTCAGATACTAGCTATATTACTGTTACTTTAATATAGTGGCAAAGGTATAAAATTTAATTATTTTTGCCTCTTTTGTTATATATATAACAGAAATGTAAACAAGGAAAGAATATGTGCTATACCTATAACTATAAAGCATAAACAGTATTTTTGTCATATCTTTACCGCAGAAATCCGAGGACTCATCTAGGAGAATACAACGCAGTTATTTTTTAAAGAAACTGAGATATGATAAAAGGCAAGAAAATAAGAAAGCCATTACGCAAGCTTAAAATGCAGGAAAAGGCAGAGATGGAACAGGAACTGACTCCTGACTCTATTGATGAGAATGAAGAACTAACCATGTTGTCATCAGTAAATCTCATTGTAACCCTTGCTGAGGATTCAGAGTTGAGCTCTTTATTCTTAAAAAAGGCTGATCGTTTTATTACCTTCCTTTCAGAACGTCAGGGCATCACGAAGATACAGGCCGTACTCCTGGCTCTTTTCACTGAGTCGAGTGCCTCAGGCAACAAGTCGGACTTCGCTGATATAGCTCGCTATCTTGATTGCAACAGCGTACAAGTGCTGCAGTATAAAGGAGAGGTGGATGACCTGGTAAGGAAAGGCATGCTTCGCATGATAAGAAACAACATGAATGGAAGTTATGACTATGCCGTAACTCAAGCATTCCTGGAAAGTCTCGCCAAGAATGAGCCTTTCCAGCGCAAGTCATACAAGAATGCCTCTGGTATTCAGTTCTTCCAGCATTTCTACGATATCACCCATCTGCGCCATGAGGATGAGCTCTCCTCAGAACTGATGCTCGAAGAGATGAAACGGCTGATGGATGAAAACCCTGACCTTCCATATGTAAAGGCTCTGCGTAATATAGGCATGTCGACAGCAGATGAGGCTGTGGTTACCCATATGTGCCGTCACCTGGTATTATGCGGAACAATTAATATCCCCATGAGTCATCTCGTCTTCTTGCTTGATTCGCAGCATCAGAAGTATGACTTTGACAGAGCCATGTCGGAAGGAAGCCACTATCTAGTCAGGGAAGGTTGGGTAGAGAACGCTTTTTCTGATGGTTTTAAAGACAAAGGCGAATATCAATTGACTGCTAAAGCACGAGAGACACTCCTTCAAGACTTCGACATCAAACAGCCGGAAAACAAAGGTTGTGACGTGGTGCAGAGCGATAGCATTGTAGCCAAAGAGCTGTTCTTTAACGACGAAGTCATGCACCAACTCAAAGGGTTGGCAGAGTTACTTGATGAGGAGCATTATATGAGTATTTGTAACCGTCTGAAAGAGAAAGGACAACGTCAAGGCTTTGCCTGTCTGTTCTATGGCGAGCCCGGTACGGGAAAGACAGAGAGCGTGCTCCAGATAGCCAAGAAGACTGGCCGTGACATCATGCAGGTGAATATCTCACAGGTGAAGAGTATGTGGGTAGGCGAGAGCGAGAAAAACATCAAGGCCATTTTTGACCGCTATCGCGCTGTCGCCAAGAACTCAAAGAAAGTTCCTATTCTTCTGTTCAATGAGGCTGACGCTGTCATCGGCAAACGTAAGGAAGGTGCTGAGCGTTCTGTTGATAAGATGGAGAACTCTATCCAGAACATCATTTTGCAAGAAATGGAATCGCTAGACGGTATTATGATCGCAACAACAAACTTGGTACAGAATATGGATAATGCCTTCGAACGACGCTTCCTCTACAAGGTGAAGTTTGAGAAGCCCGAATTGGCTCAGCGAACCAAGATCTGGCAGTCAATGCTGCCGGAACTCTGTGAGCAGACTGCAGTGAAGCTGGCCTCAGCCTATGATTTTAGCGGAGGACAGATAGAGAATATAACCCGCAAGTGTGAAATAGAGAGTATTCTCTATGGGAATGATTATATAACCGATGAGAAGATTGAGCAATACTGCCGCGAAGAGAAGATTGAGAAGAAAGGTGGAGCACGAATAGGTTTTATATAAAGGAGGAACAAAATGATTACATTTAGAAAAGTAAGAGAAGAAGATTCAGAACTCAACTCCCAAATAGAGGAGCTGAACATAAGGGTATTCCCTTCAACAGAGACAACCAAAGACCTACATTTCTTGGAAGATTACTACAAGGGGGCATCCGTAGACTTCATTGCCATCGAGGACGACGGCATATTTGTGGGATATACTTATATGATAAACTTCTTCCAAGGCTCTTTCATCTATTATCTGGCCATAGAACCGGAGTATCAGAATAAGGGCTATGGAACTGCCCTGCTGAAGCATCTGCGGGAGATACAAGACCATCGTCCCTTAGCTCTGACCATCTTCACACCTCACCCAGACAATGATGACTATGAAGAATGTCTCAGAAGAAAGTGGTTTTATGTCAAAAACGGTTATGTGGATCAGAAGATACCATATCCTAATGAAGACTATCATCACTTTGATATCTATATGAATGGCTCTGGCATCAGTTACATCGAGCTGATGGCCATGCTTAACAAGGTTAATATGTTCTTTATTCCCTTTATATGTAGAAGATAGTATTTGTGAGATTTATATATAACAACAAACCAATGGGTCGCCCATCAATGCGGTGGTGGACACCCTTTTAGGTTGATTTACTATCCAATTCTATTGTCAGTAGGTCCTTCGGACAGTAGAATAGTTGAGAAGTGACGCTTTCAGCATCTGAAAAGGGGCAGGCACCCAATTTTACTTAGGCAACAATTCTCTCAGCAGATAGGGAAGATACTGCCCTAACCCCTGCCCAACCATCGCTTTGCTCCCCAATTGCTCACTCGTAGCAACTGCCTACAAGGGAGGGTAGGCTAAGGACTCCATGCACGTCTTACGCACGCGCGTTATTTCGCGCGCGTGACTGCATGGTGCTTGCACCACTTGCACCACTTCGTGGCCTTCGAACTACAGAACAAAGAATAGCGAATAAAGAAAAACGGCGGCCTCCCGTGAAAAAAAGTGAACGCCTTTTTTTCACGGGAGGCCCTCCTGCATTAGTCCCAGGCCCTGGGATTTTTTCCATTCCAGCAGCTGGAGATGTGGTGCAACCTGGTGCAAGCAGTTGCAAGCGATATATGCATGTAACGTACTGATAATGAGGTGTGGTGCAAGTGGTGCAAGCACCTTGCAGTCACACGCGTGTAAAAACGCGCGCGCGTAGCACTGCGGTGCTTAGCCATCGGTGCAGAAAAGGCAAGCGCGCGGCATGCCCAATATATGCCCGGATGCCACCACGTGCCACGTTCTCGCTATCGAGCTTCTACATACTTATGGAGTGTCTGTCGCACAGCTCCCCAACCGGCGAAGAGTTCCTTCACCATCTCCTCTATTTGTCCGCCGAGACCGGCGTCATAAAGGTTAAGGCCGAACACGTCTTCGCGACTGTAGAGTTGGCGCAGGCAGCTCCAGTCCTGATCGGGTTGGCCTATCTGTAGTGGGGCCACGATGGCCTGCAGCTCGCTCAGCATGGGGTCGGGCGAGGGTTCAAAGGGTGTTCCGTCATCCTTTATGCCTTTTAGATATCGTGCATAACCTGCTAATGTCAAGGGAATTAGCACTAAGTTGCTCAGGTCGAGATTTCGCTTAAGGTATTTCTTAATGGTCTCGCCGAAGCGTATGGGCAGCTTTTGCGATGTGTCCATGGCAATGCGCTGCGGAGCGTCGGGCATGAAGGGATTGGGCAGACGGCGGTTGATGACGGCACCTATGAACTCGTAGGGGTTGAGTACTCCAGGATCGACCACTACGGGCATGGCCTCCATATAGCCTATCTTCTGAACGAAGGGGCGCAGGTCCTCGTCTTTCATCTCGGCGCTGATAAGGGTGTAGCCGAGCATGCAGCCATAGATGCTCATGGCGGTGTGAAGGGGGTTCAGACAGGTGGTCACCTTCATAGTCTCTACCTTGTCTACGGTTTCGCGGGTGGTGTAGAGTGCTCCGCCAAGATGGAGCGGCGGACGGCCGTTGGTGTAGTTGTCTTCGATGACGAGGTACTGCACCTCCTCTGCATTGACGAAGGGTGCAGTGAAGGTGTGTTTCTCCGTCTCTATGTAGTCATTGTCTTCAAAGCCGTCGGCGGCCAGCAGTTCCTTCACCTTCTCATGCGGACGCGGAGTAATCTTGTCAATCATCGACCAGGGGAAGGTGATCTTTGTTTCGTCCTTCAGATAGTGAAGGAAGGCTTGAGGCACCAGGCCGTCGTTCACCCAGCGCTCGGCATAGGCCATCACACCGGCCTTCACCTTGTCGCCGTTGTGCGAGCAGTTGTCCATGCTCTGAACCGTGAGCGGCAGTTGTCCGGCCTGCCAGCGCTCATAGAGCAGGGCGCACACCTTACCCATAGCGAAGAGTGGCTTCATGCCCCGGGCCAGGTCTGTCTCGTTGTAGGTGTAGCCTTTCTCGGTAATGGTGAACGAAATCATCTGCAGCGTTGGTGCCTTGAATATTTCCACGAGGCGCTGCCAGTCATCAAACTGATAGTCAGCTTTTAATGCCTCTGTCACGCTGGCAATAACCTTCTTCTCTACAGTGCCTGTTGACTGCAGGCTCACCAGCAGCGATAGATTCTGATAGGGTGTATAGGCTTTGTCAACCACCTCGAAGTCGAAGGTCTCAGCCACAATGACTCCACGGTCGTACTTGCCAGTGTTGAGTGCGTCGTTAAGGATGGCAGCGGGGAAGGCGCGGAAGATGTTTCCTCCGCCAAAGTGCACCCACGTGGGTTCTTTGGCAGTTTTTTCACGCACTGCCTTGATGTCAAACTTGGGAAGCTCATAGCCCTTGGCTTCCCACTCTGCGGCATTCAGCTGGCCGCTCAGGATGTCGGTTAGTTTCATGACTTTTCAAAATAATAAAGTATTTACGTGCTGCAAAATTACATATTTTATGGCGAACGGACAAATAATATACCATTTGCGTTATTAAAAAATCTTAAATGCTATGTCTGTTCAAAAAATTATTAGTACTTTTGACACGCCAAAATAAACAATCAACAAAAAGATGATACGCAAAAAGGCAAGATTCATTGTCATAATCGCCATATTGATAGTGGGTTGTCTACAAGCAATTGCACAACAACTACAGGCTACGCTCTCACACTACTCTACAGCTGACGGCCTATGTAGTAACGCTATCTCAAAAATGAAGCAGGATGACATGGGGTTTCTCTGGATAGCCACATGGAATGGTCTTTCGCGTTTTGACGGATATAATTTCTATAACTACCAAACGGGGGCTGGCAGCCATATTCCCAATCTTCACAACCGTATTCTTGACCTTTCGATAGACAGCCAGCAGAACGTCTGGATGCGAATGTACGACAACCGTGTGTTTGTGATGAAGCGCTCCATCGACCAGATAGTCAACCCGTTTGAAGAGCTCAATGGCTCTGACGAATTCCGCACCAACTGCCCCATCACCGTGGCCAGCAACGGCGACGTGATGGTGAGCATTGATGGTGTGGGTATCTATCGTGTGAAGACGGAGAACGACAAGTTCACGTGCCAGCTCATCACTACAAGCGGACTCACCATTACCTCCATGGCTGAAGGCTATCAAGGTGACATTTGGCTGGGCACCGACCAAGGCGTTCATTTGATGGACTTTAGCAACCAGACCGTGGAGCGAAAGGGGCAGTTTCTTGACGAATACATCACCGTACTCTTCTCCGACGGCTACAATATTTTCGCCGGCACACAGTCGGGAAAGGTATTAACATTTGCCTATGGCACCGAGCCACGCCAGATATACCACGGTGAAAGCCCCATACACTCGCTCTTCGTCGACAGCCACGGACTGATATGGCTTTGTGACGACCGTCAGGGAGCAGTACGGGTGAAGCCTGACACGGGCGAGGAGCGTCTGTACGAGCAGCACGTCATGGTGCCCGACTATGATGGTGCCGGAGGCTCCTTTCACGAAGCTGGCGATGTTCTTTGGATAGCGATGAACCATGGCGGCTATGGCTACTACAACCGTGAGACAGAGGAGATAGAATACTTTCACAATGACCCATCGAATCCCTGGAATCTGCTGAACACCGTCAACGCTACGGCAGAGACAGAAGAAGGGGTGGTGTTCGAGTCAACAGGGCGACGCGGATTGGAGAAACTCGACATCATGAAGAATACCATCAGCCGTGTGAAGATAGTGTCTGATGCCACGTCGAATTTAGAGAACGAAACACGTGCGCTCTACTATGACCGTGAGCGCCACCTGCTACTGGTGGGCAACAAGGCCAACAGTGTCTTCATATATAATGATGACGGTGCATTGGTGGCCACCATCAACCACGACGACAACGGCAACCCCATTGGGCGGTGCTACGGACTCACAAAGGATTCGAAAGGCAACTACTGGTTGTCGTCGAAAGACCACGGCCTGTTTTGCATCACCCCGATGGGAAGCAGCTACTCTGTAGTGAACTATTGTCATGACGATGATGACCCCAACACCCTGAGTAATAACGGTGCTTACGCCGCAGTAGAGGATGGACAGGGCAACATCTGGGTAGCCACTTATGGCGGAGGCGTGAATGTGCTGACGCGCAACAAGCAGGGACAGAAGGTGTTTCTTCACCACAAGAACGGCATGCCCACCTATCCTTACAGGTCGCATTTAAAGGTACGCAGCATTGCGCTGAATAGCGACGGCAATGTGTGGGCAGGTACCACTGACGGCATCCTCATCATGTCGTATGCCAACGGCGAGGTAAAGATGTCAAAGCTTGAGGAGTCAGAAGAGTTTCCTGACAGCATACTCATGTCGAACGACATAGTTTGTCTAGGGCTCGACCCTAAGGGTTCCATGTGGGTGGGCACCAATGGTGGCGGCATAGCCCATACCACAGGTAAAGACTCGCAGGGACGGTGGCTGTTCAGAAACTTCAGCTCGAAGGACGGACTGCCCGGCGACGAGATAAAGTGCATCACATTCGACAAGAGAGGACATGTGTGGTTTTCTACCGACAATGTAATATGCTCTTACGACACAGAAAAGCAGATCTTCACCACCTTCTCCAGCCTTGATGGCGTTGACGACACCATGTGTTCAGAGGGTGCCGCAGTGGCACTGCCCAACGACAATGTGCTCATAGGCACTGTTAACGGCTACTACTTCATAGACCGCATGAAACTGGTGAACAACAACGCCTCGCTGCTGAAGCTGCGCATTACAGACTTCTGGCTGAACGACGAGTTGCAGAGTCCGCGCTTTAACCATGCTTTCGATGTATATGTGCCTGAGAGCCGACGCATTACGCTTCAATCACACAACGACAAGATAGCCATCAGGTTTGCAGCACTCAACTATCAGTTGCAGCACAGGGTGCACTATCAGTATATGCTTGAAGGCTACGACAAGACCTGGAAGAATGCTCCCTCCACACGCATAGCCACCTACAGTGGACTGCCCACGGGCACCTACACCTTCAAGGTGAAGGCTTTCCTTTTAGAGTCGCCAGAACAGGCCGACATAAGGGAGATAGCCATCGAAGTGCCGCCCCACTTCTTCATGTCGACTAAGGCCATCTGGCTCTACATGATTGTGGCAGCAACAGTGCTGCTGACGCTGTTGTTCTGGCGGCAGAACAAATTGCGCCGTGAGTATGCACCTGACACGCCGGAAGGCCCTAACGGCAGCGAAAACGCTGAGCAGCGCCGCAGGTGGTGGTCTTCGAGAAGAAAGGAGGAGCCGACAGGCCATCATGAAGAGACTGACAAATATGAATACATGAATTAAATGGAGTTAAAAACATATAGAAGTAAGTAAGTAACGGGACCGTGTCGGACAGATCGGGATACTCATCAAATAACAAGTGAAAACCGGGATGTCTTCTCTTGCCAATGGCGGGCCGCTAACCAAGCGTTTGAAAGGATGCCGGCGGATTACAAAGGCGGAGAGCACCCACAACCTGTCAACAAGGAGTTTTCATCACATCGCCGGCACGGTTCCTTTTTAAAAACAACACACAGATAGAAAAATGTTCTCTGGAATAATAGAAGAATTCGCCACCGTGGCTGCCATACGTAAAGACAGGGAGAATATAGACTTCACCCTGAGTTGCTCGTTTGTCAGCGAATTAAAGATTGACCAAAGCGTGGCACACAATGGCGTTTGCCTGACAGTGGTGGCCATCGATACGGCTCTGCAGCGCTACACCGTAACAGCCATGAAGGAAACGCTTGACCGCTCGAACTTAGGACTGCTTCAGGTGGGTGACAAGGTGAACTTGGAGCGCTCGATGCTTATGAATGGTCGTTTAGACGGCCACATAGTACAAGGCCATGTTGACATGACAGCCACCTGCACCGCAGTGGAAGATGCCGATGGAAGCACCTACTTCACCTTTGCCTATGCCTGCGACCGGCAGATGGCACGCCAGGGCTACTTCACCGTCGACAAGGGGTCGGTCACCGTCAATGGCGTGTCGCTCACCGTATGCCGTCCGGTACAGGACAACGGAGAGGGAGAGAGTACCTTCCAAGTGACCATCATCCCCTACACTATGGAACACACCAACTTCCAGGACATCACAGTGGGCACGAAGGTGAACATCGAGTTCGATATCCTCGGTAAGTACATTGCACGGCTCAGCCAATTGTAACATATTTATGACATGACAAATGCTGACATTAAACTCATAGCGGGGCCATGCGTCATCGAGTCGGCAGAGCTGCTCGACACCGTGGCGCAGAAACTGGTGGACATCAACCAGCGGCTGGGCACCGACATCATTTTCAAAGCCTCGTTCGACAAGGCCAACCGCACGTCGCTCCACTCCTTCCGCGGACCAGGGATGGAGCGGGGATTGCAGATGCTGGCCGACGTGAAGAGCCGATACGACCTGCGACTGCTCACCGACATTCATGAGGCTTGGCAGGCAGCACCAGTGGCCCTGGTGTGCGACGTGTTGCAGATTCCCGCCTTTCTATGCAGGCAGACCGACCTGCTTGTGGCTGCCGCCAAGACGGGACGTACTGTAAACATCAAGAAGGCACAGTTCCTTTGTGGCCGCGACATGCGCTATCCTGTGGAAAAAGCACGCGAGGCAGGTGCCCAAGAGGTGTGGCTCACCGAGCGTGGCAACATGATGGGCTACGGCAACCTCGTAGTGGATTTCCGCAACATAGCCGACATGCTACAGATAGTGCCCACCGTCATCATGGACTGTACACACAGTGTGCAGCGCCCCGACGCACAGAATGGCAAAACGGGTGGCGACCGCCGCTTCGTACCTGCCATGGCCATGGCCGCAAAGGCTTTCGGTGCCACGGGCTATTTCTTTGAAGTGCATCCCAACCCCGATGAAGGTCTCAGCGATGCTGCCAACATGCTGGAGCTAGACAAGCTTGAAGGCGTCATAGAAAGAATAATGAATGAAGCGTGATGACGTGATAAGTGCAAATAATATTATAACAACTAAATAGAGAATAGTGAACGCAAGGGAATACGGCATACAGGTGATACGCGACGAGGCAGAAGCACTGACAGGTCTCATACCGAAAATCGATGAACAGTTCGACAAGGCCGTCGAACTGATGTACCGTTGTCATGGAAAGGTCATCGTCACTGGAGTTGGAAAGAGCGGACACGTAGGAGCGAAGATTGCTGCCACCTTGTCGTCGACAGGCACCCCCTCATTCTTCATCAATCCACTCGACGTGTTCCATGGCGACCTCGGTGTGATGACTCGCGACGATGTGGTGCTGGCCATCTCCAACTCCGGGCAGACCGATGAACTGCTGCGCTTCATACCTTTGGTGCTACAGATGCGCATACCTATCATAGCCATGACCGGCAACAGCTCTTCACTGTTGGCCAAGTATGCCATCTGCCACCTCAACGTCAACGTCAGCCACGAGGCCGACCCCATGAACCTGGCCCCCACCAGCAGCGCCACGGCACAGATGGTGATGGGCGATGCACTGGCAGTGGCACTCATCAAGAAGCGCAACTTCCAGCCGCAAGACTTTGCGCAGTTCCATCCTGGCGGCGAACTGGGCAAACGCCTGCTTACCACAGCTGCCGACGTGATGCGCACCAACGACCTGCCTTTGCTCTCGCCCGACGAGCAGCTGGGACACGCCATCGTACACGTTAGCGAAGGCAAGCTGGGACTGGGCGTGGCCATGGAAAACGGACGCATTGCCGGCCTCATTACCGACGGTGACATACGTCGCGCCATAGAGCAGTGGCAAGCCGACTTCTTCAACCACACCGTGAGCGACATCATGACGCGACAGCCAAAGACCGTGGGGGCACAGACAAAGATTACCGAGATTCAACGCATCATGCAACAGCATAAGATTCACTCTGTGCTCGTCACCGACAGCGACCAGCATCTCATAGGAGTGGTCGACCACTACTCATGCATGATTTAAACATTCTACCGAGAAACGACTATGAAGAAAACGCTTATCATGCTGGCTTTGCTGCTCACAGCCCTAACACATGCCTTGGCACAAGACGAGGTGTTTAAAACGCTGAGCGCACGCAATGGCCTGACGTCAAGCCAGATTAACTGTATCCACAAGGACGGACGAGGATACATGTGGTTCGGCACGCCTGCCGGACTCTATCGCTTTGACGGCTATATGTTCAAGCATTTCCAAACCGACTCCCAGGACGGTTCCTCTCTGCCCGACAGCTATATCGAATCCATACAAGAGGCACTGGGCGGCGACCTTTGGGTAAAGACAGCCGCCGGATACTGCATATACCACCCACAGTCTGAAAGCTTCGAGCGCGACATGAGGCAGGTATTCTCCAAGCTCGGCATAAAAGACCTGCCACAAATCATCTATATAGACAGCCGTCATAATCTGTGGGGATACATACCCACTACTGGCATCATCTGCTACAACATGCAGCAGCAACTCGTCTATGAGTTTGGCTATACCAACAGCGCATACGCCATTCCACAGGGTAATGTCGTGTCGATAGGCGAATGTCGCGACGGGGCTGTGGTGGTCTATGACGACGGGCGCTTGGTATGCTGCAACGCTCAGCGGCAGCAAACCACACCATGGCGTAACTCCGACATCGCTGTCAGACATCTGCGCCATAGCAACAGCCTGAAGGTGTTTGCCGATCCTCTCAACAACATTTGGCTATACGGTCAGGGAACGCTATTTGTGTACAACCGCCAGGCCAACGCATGGGACACCACCATTGGCAATCAGCTCGGACTCACAGGAGTAAACGTCGACTTTGCCATTAATTCGATGGCGGCCGACCGTAGCGGAAACATCTGGCTGGGAACCAACCGGCATGGTCTGATGAAAGTCAACATCAACACCCATGCCATGGAAGAGGTAGAACTGAAGACTATGGGTGTTTACTTGCGCACCCTGCAGACAAGCACCATACAGAGCGTCTATGTAGACAACAGCGAGCTGCTGTGGGTGGGAACGGCCAAGAGCGGTGTGGCCTACATGGGAAAGAACATCTACAAGTTTGAGTCGAACCACATCGGTGACGTCACCGCCATGGCGCAGGACAGCACAGGACGTGTGTGGTTCGGTACGAGCGACAACGGTGTAGTAGACTACGAAGGACGCCTGGCCAGCCTTAAGGTGTCGGCCATGGCATGCACTTACGACGGCAGTCTCTGGGTGGGGTCCAAGCAGAACGGTCTTACACGCATCAAGAATGGAAGCGTAACCATCTACTCCTCTACCAACGACAGTCTGCGCAGCACCGTCATTAACGACCACATCAACGCCCTCTGTACCGACAAGGGCGGCAACCTGTGGGTGGCCACCAACGGAGGCTTGCAGACGTTCAACCTGCGCCGTGAGCAGTTCTCCAGCTATACGCGCGAAACGAAGAAGCTGCGCACCAACAACGTCACTTCGCTCTGCAGTGCATCAGGCAACCGAATGCTCATCGGTACCTCCGAAGGACTTGTCATCATGGACCTCGCCTCCACACAGATGAAGCACCTCATAGGCAACTCCACCAACATGGAGAAGTTTACCAACAACTACATCACACAGGTGCTTGAAGACTCCAGAGGACTTATATGGATTGGTACGCGCGAGGGTGTGAACATACTCGATTTAACCACCGACAAACTCGACCAACTCACTGAGAAGCAAGGGCTGTGTAATAACAACATCTGCGGCATTGCCGAAGACGACAATCACAATGTGTGGATAACCACCACCAACGGCATTACCCGCATTGTGGTGCAGCGCAACCACGAGAACAGCACCTACAACTACGGACTCTATAACTACACCAACAGCGACGGGCTTCAGGGCGATGAGTTCAACCAGGGTTCCATACTCCGGCTAAACGATGGACGCGTCATCATGGGCGGCATCTTCGGCTATAGCCAGATTAGGAAACGTGAAGCAACCGACGACTCCGCACTGCCCCCCGTCATGCTTACACAGTTGTTCCTTGGCGAGGAGGAGGTGCTCACCGGCCACGTATACGACGGCAATGTCATTCTGCCCCAGGCTCTCAACGAGTGTAAAAGCATCACCCTGAACAGGGATCAGAGCACCTTCACCATCAAGTTTGCTGCTGGCAACTACAACCAGAGCGAGCGCCTGCAGTTCATGTACTGGATGGAGAACCTCAACAACGACTGGCACAATGGTGACGCACTGAAGCATGGCGTCACCTTCAACGAGCTCTCCAGCGGGCGATATGTGCTCCATGTGAAGGCCATCAGCTCAGAGGGAAACATCAGCGAGACTGAGCGCACACTGGAGATTATAGTGCTGAAGCCTTGGTACCTGCAGTGGTGGATGCTCCTCTTTTATGCCATTGTCATCCTCTCCGTGCTCTATCTGTGGAAGAAAGGCATCGACCAGATACGTGAGCTGTGGCGCCGTAAGAATGCCGTCATAGCAGAACTGGTGCATCAGCGCAACAGCATCAAGGCTGCCAGCGACGAGCTGCGACAGCCCATGTCGCGCATGACCTCCATCATGATGAACCTTGCCGAGCGCGGGGGCACCACCGAGGAACGCGACCAGCTGAACGCCCTCCATTCGCAGATGCTCACCATCATCACACGCGTCAGCGACATGCAGGCGGCACTCGAACACCCTGAGGAGAAGGCTAAGAAGAATGTGAACCACAACTACGAACTGAACAGTCGCGGACTCATCGACCTGCCCGAACTGCTCAACGACGAGCTGACCTCGGAAATAAAGTCAAGCAGCGATGCACCCATGTCGAAGTTCCGCGTTTTCTTCATCGACGACAACATAGAGTTCCTCAAGTTCGTCACTGTCAGGCTCAAGCCTGTCTATCACTTCTATCCCTTCAACGACATTCAGAAGGCAGCACAGGACATAGAGTCGATGATTCCCGACCTCGTGGTGTGCAAGCAGAACATGAAGGGAATGACGGGCAGCGAACTGTGCAACAACATCAAGATGCACTCAAAGCTCAGCAAGATAAAATTCGTACTCGTTACCGATGCGAAGCTCACCCCCATGGAGATGAGCAGCATGGGCATCACCCTCTCTGCCGACGACTATATGTCGAAGCCATTCAACGTGCGCGAGGCAGCCATGCGTTTCAACAAGCTTCTCGGCATAGCAGCCTTTGACATGACGAGCCACCTCATTGAGGGCGCCGAGACCCGCATGCTCGAGAGCCACAACTCCAGCATGACCACAGCTACCGAGACACTTTCCGACAGCAGTCTTGCACTTAATGACGAAGTGGTGGAGGATGAGCAGTTGCAAGCACTGAAGATTACCTCCATACGCCATCACCAGGAAGTGGAGGACGAGGCCCGGCAGTGGAAGGCAGCATCGTCGCAATGGCACGACGATGGCAGCAGCGAGGCAGAGGCCAACGCCAGCAACAGCGAAGACAGCGACACCATGTCGATGACCGACGCCATAGACCAGCAGCTCATTTTCAGCATCGAACAGTATGTGCAGCAAAACATGAGCCGCGGCCCTATCAGCCTCGAAGAGATGGCCACCGCCATGGGCATGAGCATGAAGCCATTCTTCCAGAAAGTACGTGAGGTAACAGGCAAGACGCCTGCCGAGGTGGTGCGCGACCTTCGCCTGAAGCATGCTTGCATATTGCTGCAGCGCACCAATATCAACATGAGCGAGCTGGCCAGTAACATAGGCTTCGCCACTGCCGAGCATTTTATCAATCTCTTCAAGGAGCGCTTCGGTTTCTCGCCCTCCGACTACCGTCTGCGCTACCGCAGGTGATGTGCAGCCATACGACCTGCAACCTGAATGGTAAATAACAAATAATAAAAGAATAAATGATAAATCGGTTGTCAGTGGCAGATGGCCTCCGCAGCAAGTTGTGGCGGATAGTATTGTCGTTCTTCATTTGCCACTTCTCATTCAGCCCCGCAGGGGCGCAGAGCTCCGATTCCCTCATCGTAAGCCAGCTCTCCGACTATGGCATCACCTTCACCAACGACAACAGCGTAGCCCTGCTCTTCTCCGGACAGGAGAAGTTCGACGACATGTTCACCGCCATACGCCAGGCACGACAGAGCATACACTTGGAGTATTTTAACTTCCGCAACGACAGCATCGCCTCGCTGCTCTTCGACATCCTGCTGCAGAAACGCAGCGAGGGCGTGGTGGTGAGAGCCCTCTTCGACGCTTTCGGCAATGACTCCAACAACCAACCGCTGCGCAAGCACCACATACAGAAACTGCGCGACGGAGGCGTGGAGATATACGAGTTCGACCCCATACGCTTTCCCTGGGTAAACCACATCTGGCCACGTGACCACCGCAAGATTGTGGTCATCGACAACCAGGTGGCCTACACTGGTGGCATGAACGTGGCCGACTACTACATCAAGGGCACAGAACAGGTGGGGCCATGGCGCGACATGCACTGCCGTATAGAGGGAGGAGCCGTGCAGCAGCTGCAACGCATATTCCTGCGAGCCTGGCAGAAGGTGACGGGCGAGGTGCTCTCTGTTACTGAACAGGACAAGGTCATTACAGCCGTTTCTGCCGACAGCCTTGCCGACAGTGCTTATCGCTCATCACCTGTTGCCCCTCGCTATATTGGGCTGAAGCCCGACACCACCGCCACCGCCGGACACAAGCTTGTGGGCATTGTCAACCGTGAGCCGGGAACAGTGCACACAGCCGACGGCCAGCTGTTGGGCAAGCACGATGCCGTGCGCTTCTTCTATGTGAAAGCCATCGACGCTGCACGCGACTCCATACGCATCATCAACCCTTATTTCACGCTCACACCCTCGGTGAGCCGCGCACTGAAGCGCGCCATCAAGCGTGGTGTGAAGGTGGAGCTGATGATCAGCGCCAAGAGCGACATACCCCTCACACCCGACTGCGCCTTCTACCAGATGCACCGCATGATGAAGCGCGGAGCCACAGTATGGCTCTATCAGGAGGGTTTCCACCACTCGAAAATCATGATGGTTGACGGTCGCTTCTGTACCGTGGGCAGTACCAACCTCGATGCCCGCTCACTGCGCTTCGACTATGAGGAGAATGCCGTCGTTGTCGACCGTCATACCACCCTCGAACTCGACAGAATGTTCGACAGCGACAAACAGAAGAGCATTCTACTTACTCCAAAGACCTGGAACGAGTTTCGCACACCCTGGCAAAAGTTCCGTGGGTGGTTTGCCCACCTGCTGTGTCCGTTCCTGTAGAGCTTAGAACCACTGTACCACACACTCAAGCTACACCCTTCCCTGCTCATGGTAGGAATAGTATTGTCCGTCGGCCACGATGACGTGGTCGAGAAATCTTATGCGCATCACCTCGCAGGCCCTCTTCAGGCTCAGCGTCAAGTCATTGTCGCTTTTACTGGGCGTGATGCTGCCTGAGGGATGGTTGTGGCAGACCACAAGAATAGTAGCATTGCAGAGCACGGCCTCGCGCATTACGATGCGCACATCGACCGTTACTTCCGATATGCCGCCATGGGCTATCTTCACCTTCTTGATGAGTCGGTGGTTCTGGTTAAGATAGAGCGCCCAGAACTCCTCTGTCTCCAAATCCTGCATTACGGGATGCATGTGATGGTAGACAAGGGTCGCTGTGCCCAAGTCGGGGCGTTCCTCGGCTTTCTCCAGCTGGCGGCGCTTGCCCAGCTCGCAGGCCGCCAGTATAGTAATGGCCTTGGCAGGCCCCACGCCCGTGTAACGGCACAGGTCGTTAATGTTCAGCTTGCCCAGGGTATTCAGGTTGTTGTGGCAATCGCTTAGTATGCGTTTCATCAGCGACACGGCATCTTCTCTCGCCGATCCTGAGCCCACAAGTATGGCCAGCAGCTCAGCGTCGGTGAGTGCCTGCGGCCCCATGCGCTCCAGCTTTTCGCGAGGCCTGTCTTCAGCAGCCCATTGGTTAATGCTCAGACGGTCACTCATTTGTAGAAGTTCTTTTCAAAAGCCGTAAATTCGTCCTGCTTCAGCACGCAGCGTTTCCACCACGCCTTGATGAAACCCAGTCCATAGCCCATGAGCTGCACAAAGGCGGCTGGCACGGAGAGCAGCCCCACGCCAAGGCTCTTGTTCTGTATGCTGGAATGTACGAAGATGATCAGGCTATAGAGCACGATGGGCAGCCAGGGAAGCAGGCACAGCCAGCGCCACTGGTCGTTGCTGCAGTAGTACATGAGCAGACGCCCCACAGCCGAGAGCAGCACCAAGCCGATGACGCCGAGGGTGAAGACGGCAGGCAGCAGATGCACCAGCTTCAGTGTGCCCGGATGGCGCTTAGTGAGGTTGATTCGGGCAATGCCACTGTTGAACACCTGGCGGAAGAACTTCCTGAAGTCAGTGCGCCGCTTGTGCCACACCCAGGCATCGGGCAGCAGGCAGGTCTTGTAGCCGGCCTCCACTATACGATAGCTGAAGTCAATGTCCTCACCGAAGCGCATCTTCGAAAATCCGCCCAGCTTCTGGTATACCTCACTGCGTATGCCCATGTTGTAGGAGCGGGGAAAGAACTTGTCCATCTTTGTCTTTCCGCCCCTGATGCCTCCCGTTGTAAAGAACGAGGTCATGGAGTAGCTGATGGCCTTCTGCACGGGTGTGAAGTCAGGATGGGAAGCATCAGGGCCGCCCCAGGCAGCAAGCCCCTCCCCCACCCTCTCACTATGGGGAGCTGCAAGTTCCTGCTCTTGGGGGGATATACTTTTGTGAAGGGGGTGGGATTGTAACTCACTCTCCACGGCATGCAAATAGCCTGGGGGCAGCACTACGTCGCTGTCGAGCACTATGAGCCACTCGCCCTGTGCTCGCTCGGCACCGTAGTTGCGACTCTGGCCAGGGCCGCTGTTCTCCTTGTAGTAATAATGTATGTCCAGCCTGTCGGCATACTGTTGGCAGGCAGCCTCGCAAGTTGTCTTTGAGCCGTCTTCCACAATAATCACCTCGAAGTCTTTCAGCGTCTGAAGAGTCATGCTCTTCAAAAGCTCTTCAACCTCGTCGGGGCGGTTGAACACGGGCACAATGAACGAATACTTCATGTTCTAATTCTTGTTTTATCGGGCGACAAAGATACGAATAATTTTTCAAATACATGCTGAATCAGGGGGAAAATATACGGAAATGACATAGCAAATGGCCCAGAATGGAATAACACCCTGCCACACTTCCCTGTTCCTATATGTAGAGAAGGTGCTGACTGCGACAGGAATAGTCACACCGCCAATAGCTAACATAACTCCCAAGCCTTCCACTCAGAAGAAAAAAAAAGACGTAAAAATAGTTGCACACTACGGTTGTTTTTCGTAACTTTGCAATCAAAAGAATGACATGAATTGTGGCTTTATGTTTTATTTGAATGAACTATGTAGAAACTAAGCAAACTATACTTACACTTAACGAACATGAAAAAGATACTATTGCTTACATGCCTGCTTACAGGAGCCGTGGCCAGCGCCCAAAGTGAGTATGAAATCACCGTTGAGAGCAGGCAGCCCTCGGGAGTTATCGACGAAATGCTCTACGGACAGCTCTTCGAGCACATCTACTTCTCGGCCAACAACGGCGTATGGCAGGAACTGATACAAGAGCGGTCGTTCGAACCAGAGCAGTATCCGGGCATACCACCGCGCGACGGCTACTTCGACGGCTGGTTCATGGACGACGACATGGTGCTGCACTCCCCTACCCGATATGAACAGCCGCTCAAGATAGACAGCATCAACACCTGCGACTTCGACCTTACAATGGACGTGAACTGGCGTGCTTACAAACTGGCAAGACGTGCCTGGAGCGGCGGTCTGATGGACATACGCTTCGCCTTCCGCAACAAGGCTGACGGTACACCATATTATATACGCATTCACGACCCATACTACGAGAGCCGTACCTTTACTCCTGCCCAGACGCAGGCGCAGATAGACGCAGCCAACGAAGCTGCAGCCCGCGCTGCACTGCAGCAGCAGAGCGCTACGGCCGACTTCTCCATCTGCACGATGGAAGAGCGCGAGACGCAAGGATTCGGCGGTCGTATCCGACGCATGAGCACACTCGTGCCATTGGCCTCGGCCCCAGCCACGAAGGAGCAAGTCAATGAGAGTCAGCAGTGGCACAAGCTGCGCATCGAGAGCCGAGGCAACAAGGTAACAGTCTATTGGGATGGCAAGGAGGTGCTGAGCTACGATGGATTGGAAAAAGCAGACCGCAATTTCGTGACCTTCTGGGTGAACTATACCGAGGCCACCTACCGCGACATTCGTCTATCGGCCTCCGACGGCAAAGTGCTGTTTGAAGGCACCCCAGGCGACGTGAAGACACCGGCTGTGGCACAGCAATGGACAGCATTCGGCAGCGGCGAGTACCGGCTCATCAAGGACGATGCCGTGAACATGCGCTACTCGCAGGAGATAGCCGCAGGAAAAGGTGACTTCGCCGGCATCTTCCAAGGGCCGCAAAACATCGTCAAGGGCGAGAAATACATTGGTTCAGTGTATGCTAAAGGAAAAGGCGAACTGATGGTAGGGCTACGCAACGCCCATGGTGAGTTCGTGGCCCAGCAGACTCTTGGCAAAGTGAGCAAGGAGTGGAAGAAATATAAATTCGCACTTCAACCCCAGATTAGCTGCGATGGAGACTTCGCCTTAATGGTTAAGAACGGTATCATACAGGTGGACATGGCTACTATGACTACACAGACAGGTCTCAACATAGGTGGTTTCCGTCCCGACATTATGCAGGCCGTCAAGGAACTTCATCCCACCTGTCTGCGCTGGCCGGGCGGCGGCTATGTGGCGCAGTACGACTGGAAGTGGGGCATTGGCCCACAGGAGAACCGCGAGCGCTGGGCACACTGGATGTGGATGGACTACGACCAGAACTGCTTCGGCACCGATGAGTTCATTCGCTTCTGCCGTGAGGTGAATTCCGAGCCCATCATCGTGGTGAGCGTGAAGTTCGAACGCCCTGCCGACGAGTACGACAGCATTCTGCAAGACGCGCTGCACTGGCTACGCTACTGCAACGCCCCCGCCACCGACGAATGGGGTGCGAAGCGTGCTGCTAACGGACATCCTGAGCCGTACAACGTGAAATACTGGGAGATAGACAACGAGATGTGGGAGATGGGCATCGACCGCTACGAGAAATGTGTGCGCGACTTCAGCACCGCCATGCGTCAAATAGACCCCGGCATCAAAATCATTGCCTGCGGCGGATTCCGTGAGGACGAACAGTTCATTAAGCGCAGCGGTCAGTATTTCGACTACCTGAGCCTGCACCATTACGAGCAGCAGGGTGGCTATGCCACCGGCCCCATACGCTTAGGCCAGCAATACGACCGCTATGCCCAGATGATTGCCGACAGCCCGAACCCGAACATCAAACTCTTCATATCGGAGTGGAACCTGAACAGCATCGACTGGCGAACGGGACTCTTCGCCGGTGGATTCCTCAACATGTGCGAGGCGCGCGACGTGGTGGCGATGGGTGCTGCCGCGCTCTTCATACGCCGTACTGACGCGCCCGACTGGAACAACGCCTTCATCAACTTCAACTACAAGGATTTGTTCAAGGCACCCAATTGCCAAGTCACGGAGCTTTGGTACGACCATTTCTCCAAGTACCGCCTCGCCTTCAGCGGCGACACCGGTAATATGAGCATAAGCACCACTCTATCGGAGAACGGAGCCAACGTGATAGTAAAGGTGGTGAACCCCACCGAAGAACCTGCAGTACTGCGTATCAAAGGCGACTGGGAAAGCGTGAAAGGCACCAACTATGAGTACTACGCTCCCGGCTCGCTGACCGTGGCCAACAGCATGGAGAACAAGCATGCCGTTGCACTACAGCGCACAACAGCTAAGACCGAGGGCAACGACATAGTGCTCTCCGTGCCCGCCCTCTCTGCCGGTGTACTGACGATTACCAAGTAGCGCACGCTACATTCCCGCTTTCAGTCCGCGTATGACGGCACTGGTGAAGCCGGCATGCTCCATCTCGTTCAGGCCCTTGATGGTAACGCCGCCCGGAGTGGTGACCAAGTCGATGGCCTGCTCGGGATGTATGCCACTGCTCTGTAGCAGCTCCACGGCGCCGCGCATGGTCTGCATCACAATGCGCTTCGCCTCGTCGGCCTTGAAGCCCAGCTCCACACCGCCTTCAGAGGCAGCGCGTATGTAGCGCATGGCGTAGGCAATGCCACACGAGGCCAGCGTGGTGCCGGCTGCCAAATGCTGCTCGTCGGTGATGAGCACCTGCCCCATCTGCTCAAAGAGCGCCTTCACCTGTTCCGTATGTTGCTGTACCACAGCAACACTCGGCACCAGGAACGTCATAGACTGCAGTTGCGCAATGGCGATATTGGGAATGCAGAGGAACAGCGGCGGGCACTGCTCGCCTAACCATTCTTTGATGCTTGCCGACTTAACGCGAGCGGCAATCACCACTAACAGCTGCCGCTTGGGCTGCAGGGCCTCCTTGATGGTGCCAAGCACTTTCTCCACTAACCACGGCTTCACCACCACCATCACCACATCGGCATCGGCGGCAGCCTTGGCATTGTCGGTGGTAGTAGTCACACCCAGCGCTGCAAACTTGCTGAGTACAGCCTGCGACGGGTCACTCACGCAGATGTTCTTCCCCTCATGTCCTGCCTTCAGCAGTCCTTCCACGGTGGCGCCACCCATGGCGCCAGCGCCTATCATTGCTATCTTCATGGTATTAAAGTTCTTCTGGTTTTACACGTATCAGCCTTTCAATGAAGTCATCGGCCTCGGCCTTAGTTAGACACAGGGGTGGCAGCAGGCGCAGGGTGCTCTGCCCTGCACAGCCCGTGAAGCAGTGCTCGTGCTTGATGAGCGGCTTGCGCACCATGGCGTGGGGCATGTCCAGCTCGATGCCTATCATCAGGCCGCGTCCACGCACCTCCTTAATGTGCGAACTGCCTATGCCACGTATGCCCTCCATCAGGTAGTCGCCCATCACGCGGGCGTTCTCCACCAGTCCCTCGTCTTCCATCACGTCGAGCGTGGCCAGGGCGGCAGCACATGCCAGATGGTTGCCCCCGAAGGTAGTGCCCAACTGCCCATAGACGGGTTGGAACTCGGGGCTTATCATCACGGCACCCATGGGGAATCCGTTGGCAATGCCCTTCGCCATGGTGATGATGTCGGGCTTGATGCCTAAGTGCTGGTGGGCGAAGAAACGGCCGCTGCGCCCATAGCCGCACTGTATTTCGTCGGCGATAAGAGGCACGTGGTAGCGCTTGCAGGCGTAGGCCAGCTTCTGTGCAAACTCTGGCGTGGCCATCTTCACGCCTCCAACGCCCTGTATGCACTCCAATATGACAGCAGCTATGCCGCCACGGCTCAACTCACGCACCCACGGCTCCAAGTCGTTGAGCGGCAGAAAGCGCACGTGGTGGTTGTCGTTGATGGGAGCCACAATCTTGCGGTTGTGCGTCACCTCCACGGCCAGGCTCGTCCTGCCGTGGAAGGCACCCTCGCACGAGAGCACGCGCACGTTGCCCGTCTTGAACGATGCCAGCTTCAGCGCGTTCTCATTGGCCTCGGCACCGCTGTTGATGAGAAACAGCTGATAGTCGTCATAGCCGCTGGCTTTGCCCAGCCTTTCAGCCAGCTCCACCTGTAACTTGTTGATGACCGAGTTAGAGTAGAAGGCTATCTTGCCCAGCTGCTCCGTCACTTTCTCGATATAATGCGGGTGTGAGTGGCCTATACTGATGACGGCATGCCCGCCGTAGAGGTCAAGATACTCCTGCCCCTTATCGTCCCACACTCTGCACCCCTTGCCCTTGACAATGTTTACGTCGAAGAGCGGATAAACGTCGAATAGTTTCATCTTAGTTCTTATGTTATTCTGTTTTACCCCGGTTATTCTGTCGCAATTTGCCCGCAAAGATACAAAGAAAATCCCGAACAACGTGCATGTTGTCCGGGATTTTTTCTTAAAAGTGGCAAAATGATTTATTCGTACTGTGACTTGTCTATAGTGCGCCAACGCTGACAGATGGGCCAAGAAGGCAACAGACGTAAACAGGCGGGCACTTACATTATCTTTTTGGATTCTATGACAAGCTTGCGAGTGACAACACCTGTGGGCAACTCACGGCGAACAATATAGATGCCGCGTGGCAGGCACTCGGTGGAGTTGCCTACGAAATGTCCGGCAGCATCGTAGACGCGCACCTGCCCCTCTTGCTTGGCTGCTGCTATGCTATTGATGCCTTCGGCAGAAACCACATGGAATGTCACCGTGTCGGCCACCGACTCGTTGCCCAGGCCTTTCAGCGTAACGGCAAAGCGATAGTCGCCTTCCTCCTGAGGCACGCCCTTGATGAGCAGCGACTTGTTGAGCGTGTTCTTCTCAAATCCGTCGGGCAGTTTGTACTTCATCACCGTGCCGTCGGGCATCGTGGTGGATACAAAGCTGGCCAAGCTCATGTAGCGCCCCTTCGACTCAAACACCATTTCCTGCCCCACCACACCCGTCACAATCCTCTCTTCAGCTATCAGGCGTGGCAGCATGGCATCGGGCAAGTAGTAGCCCAGATGGGGCGGCTGATTGTAGGCGGTGTTCTGCCAGCACACGCCCATGCGGTAGGTGTGGTCGTGCATAAGCGTTGGCATGCGGTACTTCGTGGTGGTGTTGGTGGTGAAGATGTTGAGCGTGCAGTTGTCGGCACTCGACCACAGTATAAGCTCCTCGCGCCAGTCGCCCAAGATGTCGGCCTGGAGGCATGGCGTAGACTTCGTGCCATTGCAAGTGCTGCTTGAGTTATAGTCGTATATATTCTTGCCGTTCAAATAGATACGCGTAGTACCGTTTCCATTCCATTTGTCTATCTTTCCCCCGTCGAACAGTTCCTCCTGCAGGTCAGCGTCCCAGAAGATGCGGTAGTTCGAGCTGCCGTGACTTGCCGACACCACCTTGCCCGTAGCGGCGCTGCGTGCCTGTCCGTCGTTAGCCGACCAGAACAGCGAGCCGCGCACATTGGCGTCGAACTGCCCGGCAATGCCACGGCCGTTGTCATCATCGCCTGTGGCACTGTAGAGCACCTGTCCGGTGGCGGCATCGTGAAGGTCCCAGCCAAAGGGACTCTCCTCATGTATCTGAAACAATTCCAGCCCGGGGCGGTCGGGGCAGTGGTCGGCCAGATGTATGGCATCGCCGTGGCCGAAGCCCGTGGCATAGAGCAGACGGCCGTCGTGGTCGAGTGCAGCCGAGCCCCACACTATCTCGTCGCATCCGTCGCCATCGACATCGGCCACGCTCATGTTGTGGTTGCCATTGCCATACATGGTGCGGCTGCTACTGCTGCGCCCTGTGGGAGCCGGGGCGCTGTAGGAAGTGGTATTCCCCTGTGCATCCATCACCTCATATTTGGTCTTCGAACCGCTCAGGTGCAGCCACCTCGTGCTGAGGTGCTGCCCGTCGAAGTCTACCGCCCATACATAGGCATAAGTGTAGTATCCTCGGCAGAAGATGGCGCTGGGTGCGCATCCTGGACCGCCGAGGAATGCGGTTGCAGCCAGATAGCGCTCTCCACGGTTGCCGTAGCTGGTGTAGTCGCTCTTGCCTGAGCGGTCATCCCAGTTAAACGTTCCTGCAGCCTCTGTCAGCTCGGCCTTGGCATTGCGGTTAGGATAGTAGGCCACTGTGTGGATGGCAGCTCCCGTAAGGCCGTTGAACACGGTAAGGTATTCGTGGCCGCCGTCTATGCGCCCATTGCTGTTACGCCAGTCCTTGGTGTTGCTAGCCGCCTTTATCTTACTATCAGTAGCGACTTGGTTCACATAGGTGCCCACGCCGTCCTTCGTTCCGGGAGCCGTCTTGCACATCAGCTCTGCACATCCGTCGCCATCATAGTCATACACCTGAAACTGTGTGTAGTGTGCTCCGGCGCGTATGTTCACGCCCAGGTCAATGCGCCACAGCTGTGTGCCGTCGAGGCGGTAGCAGTCTATATACACCTTGTCGGTCTTGCCGCTCTGCGAGTTGTCCTTCGAGGTAGAGGGGTCCCACTTCACAAACAGCTCATACTGCCCGTCGCCGTCCACATCGCCCACGCTCATATCGTTGGGGCTGTAGGTGCCGCCCTGTGTGCCATTGTCAGGGCGGTTGAGCTTCAAGGGCAGATACACCTGCTGCCAGGGGGCTACGGCCTCGGTGGTGTCGATGGCCTCGCCGTTCACCTTTGTCACTATGCGGTAGGTAGCGTTCTTGTTGCCGCCGGTATCCTCATAGTTGGTGGTGTAGAGGTCGGTCTTCACCACGGTGTTGTTGCGAATGACGTCGAAGGTGGTCTCGTCCTCGTTGTCGGTAGATAGCAGACGCCAGCTCACAAAGTTGCCCGTGCCACTACTGCGCGGCAGTGCCACCAAACCGCGATCCAGCTTCTCGAGCTGCGCTGTGGGTGTCTGTGCTTCTGCAGGGGTTGATGACAACAGGCAGCCGGCAAGCAACAGTACTGCCATTGCTGTGCTTTTGATTCTTTCCATTAGATTAGTCTTCATTGTTTGCGTAGTGTTTTGTTTTTGTCGGTGCAAAATTACTAAGAAAAACTGAGATGACAAAAAGAATTTGGAAGTTTTACACAGATCAGCGGTTAAGGTCTTTGCGCTTCAGGCGCATCAAGAGATTATTATACAAATATTTGTGGCTGTTCGGTGTTTTTTTCGGGAACTCCGAATGACATTCGGAGGAACTGCCAAGAAGAAAAAGGGGACTGCGCAATAACAGCCTTGTTCCTGCGTTATAGCAAATAAAAGAACAACTGCAGATGGCTGCGCAAGAGAAATGGCAATGGCAAGAGCCAGGTACTACATGGAAGGGTGTCGGCCTTTATCACATCACGCTGACAATCCCTGACCGCCGTCCTCTGCTGGGGCAGCTCGAAGTGCCAGGCAACGACCCGAACAAAGCCAAGGTGAAGCGTACGGCACTGGGTAATGCACTTGTAGACTGTTTGCTGAGCATTCCGAAGCATCACCCCGAGGTTCAGGTGCTGCACTTTTGCCTGATGCCCGATCATCTGCATGCAGTGTTGTATGTCAGGCACACGATGCCCACTGGCATCAGAAGCTTGGTGAGAGGCTTCTGGCAAGCCGTAAAGAAGCTGGGACGGGCTTGGTCGGCGGCTTCTTCACTTGTTCCGAATGATATTCGGAAAGACTGCCAAGAAGAAACAGGGCACCAGAAAATGCAAGAGCAAACGGGGCTGCAAAGCCTTCAGACTGAGACAGCCCAGCTTAAGGCCTTCTCAGAAGGGCTACGCAATCAGATGGGCGATGATGCCTATTACCAGTTGCAGCCTGTTTTCACGGAGATGCCTTTTATCCGCCCAATGGGACGCAACACGCAACTGCCTAACACCATTCGATATATAGACATGAATCCGCAGCGTCTGGCCACCAAGCGTCTAAAGCCAGGTTTCTTCTGTGTGCAAAGGGGTATTGTGATTGGTGGGCGTAGCTATGACGGTGTGGGTAACACAACGTTGCTGATGGCTGAGGAATTTGCAACAGTGCACGTTAGAAGTGCGATGGTGAAAGCTGCTGAATGCGGTGATGTAGAGCCGTTGCGCCATTACAAGAATTCTTGTGTGTTGGCCGCTCGCAAGGGAGTCGTAATGATATCACCATTCATCTCTACTCACGAGAAACAGGTGATGCAGGTTCTTCTGGGCTAACAGCGGCCCTTCATTTGCCTTACTGACAATGGCTTCCGTGACTACTACAAACCACCTGGTGCTCTTTTTGATGCTTGTGCCGCAGGGCGTGTGCTGATATTAAGTCCTTGGCAGTATGATGCCAGCAAGCGGCACATCAGCCGCACGGATTGCGTGGTGCTCAATAATATGGCAGAGGAAATAGCTTCGAATTGCTAAGGCTTCAAGTACTTTTCGCGGCTCCAATAAGCCCCTATACGCGCGCGCGAGTGTTTTTTCGTGCTACCAGTGCTACCAGTGCTACCGATGACGCCAGTGATTCCAGCAAGCATCCACACCTCTGTATGAGGAGGGACTGGGGATGGATGTCGACTGCACTTCTCCCTACCGCGAGCGCATGCCGGAGAAAAATCCCAGGGCCTGGGACAAAAATCTGGCGGTCGCTTTTTCGAAAAAGTGGCCACCAAATTTTCATGCGAGGCCACCATTTTCAATCGGGCGACCCGTGCACAGGAAAGCACTCACGGTAGCACCGGTAGCACTGGTAGCACGATGCATTCATTCCTGCGCGCGCACGCGAAGGGGGGGAACTGCCACCACCACGTTAGAATGGTTGAACTTGGGTTAACATCATGTGAAGCCCCTCCCCTTACAATGGCAAGAGGAAAGGCGAGATGTTATTGACTAAGCGTCGCGGCGCAACTGCTCTATGAAGCTGCTGATGCGCTCCAGCTCCTCGGGAATGCGTATCTGCTGGGGGCAGTGCTTCTCGTTGATGCAGCGTGCACACTTGATGCAGTGGTCGGGCTGGCGGTCGCGTGGCACTGCCCGGTCGAGGCTGATGAGGTATCGGCGGCGGTTCTCTCGGTAATTCGGGTCGCCGGCATCGAGCGGCATTCGCCCGTCTATCTTTATCTTGTTGTAGTGTGTGAAGATGGCAGGAATGTCGATGCCATAGGGACACGGCATGCAGTACTGGCATGCGTTGCAGGGAATGGTTTCCTCCTCCATCATCTGGTGGGCAATGGTGTGGTCAAGCATCTGCTGCTCTTCTTCAGTGAGCGGTTCCAACGGACAGTAGCTGAGCAGGTTATCCTTAAGGTGCTCCATATAGGTCATGCCACTGAGCACGGTGAGCACCCCCTCTGGCGTGCCAGCATAGCGGAAGGCCCACGAGGCGATACTCTTCTCTGGCAGCCGCCGCTTCAGCTCGTTGGCTACGTAGGCAGGCACCTTGGCCAGACGTCCTCCCAGAAGCGGCTCCATGATGACGGCCGGAATGCCCAGCTTCTGCAACTCAGCATAGAGATAGCTGGCATCCACATTGCCGCCGTTTATCTCGTTGGCATAGTTCCAGTCGAGCCAGTTCAGCTCTATCTGCACAAAGTCCCAGTGGTACATGTCGTGCATGGCGAGCACCTGGTCGAAGACGTCCTGCCGCCCGTGGAAAGAGAAGCCGAGGTTGCGTATGCGGCCTGCCTTGCGTTCCTCCATGAGGAAGTCCATGATGCCGTTGTCAACGTAGCGCTTGTTAAACTCCTCCATGCTTCCGCCCACGGCATGCAGCAAATAGTAGTCCAGATAGTCAACCTGCAGCTCGCTCATAGAGTCGTGATACATCTTCTTGGCCCCCTCTTCAGTCTGGAAGTCGGGCGAGAAGTTGGAGAGCTTTGTAGCCACGTAGTAGCTGCTTCGCGGATGCCGGCTCAAGGCTATGCCCGTGCATCGCTCCGACTTGCCCTGGCAGTAGACGGGACTGGTGTCGAAGTAGTTGAGGCCGTGCTCCAAGGCGTAGTCCACCTGGCGGTTGATCATCTCCTGGTCGAAGTCTTCGGTGCCTTCAATCATGGGCAGGCGCATCATGCCATAGCCCAGGAGCGACACCTTGTCGCCATTGTTAGGGTTGACGCGATAGGTCATCTGCCCCACGGGTGGCTCCACCTGGTTCTTATATTCGTTGGCGGCCACGTCGGTACTCTTCTTCCCTGCACAGGCGGCCACGGCAGCGGCTCCCCCTGCGCCCAGGAGCTTCAGGAAGGAACGGCGGTTTATCTGACGCTTTTCGGATTTACGGTATTCCATATTCTCAATTCTTATATCTTACGGTGCACTTCATGACCTTCTACATGTATGGCTGAGATGGGACGGACAGGGCATACGTACTCGCAGGCGCCGCAGCCTATGCAGGCTCCCTCGTTGATGACAGGCACTAGCGGCGAGAGGTCGTCGGCGGCATCGGAAGGCATCATGGTGATGGCTCCGGCAGGGCAGTGGCGGGCGCAGTTGCCGCACTCGTCGGTGCCATTGGCCGACACACAGTCGTTTACCACCACAATGGCGTGGCCTATCTGTATGGAGCTCTTCTCAACAGCATCAATGGGCTTGATGGCTCCTGCGGGGCACACCTCCGAGCAGCGTGTGCACTCCGGACGGCAGTAGCCGCGGTCGTACTCCATGACGGGCTGCATGAGGCTCATCAAACTGCCTGAGGGGCGCAGTACGCCGTTGGGACACTGCGACACGCAGAGCTGGCAGCCGGTGCAGTGCTGCGCCATGTTTCTGATGGAGAGGGCACCCGGAGGTGCAAGCGGAGTCAGTCGCTTGGGGCTCTGCTTGGCCTGTATGACGGCCAGACCGCCGTCGACAAGCTTTTCCTGCGCAATGGCGGCTGTGGTGAGCATGGCCGTGCCCACCAGGAAAGCCCTCTTTGAAGGGTCGGGGGCAGCATTCGCATCAACAGCTTTGTTGTGCTGACGGGCACTGCCATAACGCAGTGCGCCAAACTTACACTTGCTGATGCAGTCGCCACACACCACGCAGCGCGAGTAGTCGACGGTGTGGGTCTTGTAGTCAATGCACGATGCCTTGCAGTTCTTGGTGCAGAGCGAGCAGTTCTTGCACTTGTCGGCATCGAAGTGAACCTTCAGCCATGAGAAGCGTGCCAAGAACGAGAGGAGCGTACCCACGGGACAGATGGTGTTGCAGTAGGTGCGCCCGCCACGCCACGCCAGCACAGCCAATGCTACGAGGGTCGCCACAGCAATGATGAGCACGGGCAGCGACTTCAGCCACACGTCGACCGAATAGAAGGCATAGCTGTCGGCGCGCTCGGCTATACTGGCCAGCACATTGTTGCCAAGCTGCCACAGCGGCTGCAGAATCATGGCCATGATACGCCCGAAGGCAGAGTAAGGAGCCAGCAGCTGAACGATGCTGCCTATGCCAGCCACCAGTGCCACCACCATAACGGCAAGCATAACGTAGCGCAGCCAGCGTTTCTCTGGCGAATAAGTGTAGCGGTTTTTCTTCGACTTCTTGCCCAGCCATCCGAAGATGTCCTGCATGATGCCCAAAGGACAGATGACAGAGCAGTAGATTCGCCCGAAGATGAGCGTGACAGCCGCCAGCGCCACGATGACAATGACATTAAGCGCCAGAATGGCCTCGAGGGCCTGCGCCTTCGCCATCCATGAGAGCCAGCGGTGGGCAGTACCTGTGAAGTCAAGAAACAGCAATGTCAAGCCAACAATGAAGATGGTAGCAAGAGTGATGCGAATAGTTCTTAGCATTTTTAGTTTTTTTTAGTTCTTGTGGTGCAAAAATACGAAAAAGTTTCCTAATCACAAACTTTTTCGACACTTTCTTTCTTTTTCCACCCCATATTTCCTCGCCACAAGGCAATACGCAGCACAGGAAATGTTTCTTTAGGTGAGAAATAATGACGACGACAAGACGGTGGAAACTGGGTGGAATCAGTCGAACAAAGACAGCGAGAAGTCCTGCGCAGGTTTGTCCACAGCCTTGTCTTTCTGTTCTTCCTCCTCCCTCTCTTTGTCGAAGTTCAGCTTCATCTGGCGTGCCTCAGGCGATGTGCGGGTGTTCAGCCTGTAATGCCCCCAGCGCTCGGCATGCTCAATAATGTCGTTCTGCGAGCGTGAATGGCGCATCAGATATAGTTGCACATAGCGATAGACCTCGCGGAAGTCGGGCTGGAAGAATAGAGTACAATAATGGTTGTAGACGTGCTTGGCCAGCTTCTTTGTGCTGATGCCACGCGCGCCTACATCCAAAAGTATTCTAAGAATCTGCTGTTCGTACAAGGTTGACGTTATGCCAATGCAATCTTGTTGTCCTCAGCGCTCTGCAGCTTGCCCTCCTTGAAGAGCCAGCCCAAACCGAGCAGAGTTTCCTCTTCAGTAATGCTTGCAGCCTTGGCAATCTCCTTCACAGAGAGAGCGTTCTCGGCTGCTGCCAGTGCCTGATAAACATCTCCAGCCTTGAAACCAATGTTCTCAGCGTTAACGGCCAGCACAGTTTTCTCTGCCTTTGCGGCGGTCTTCTTTGTGGTGGTCTTCTTAGCTGCTACTTCTGTGGTCTCAGCAGCTTTCTTTGTAGTTTTCTTTTCTGCCATAATTGTTAAAAAATTAATACTATTGAAGTTGTAATTTCAATTCGTCGGCAAAAGTACTGCTTTTCCATCGTATAAGTTACTGATTTTAAGTTTATTCTTCCATATTGTAAAACATTCTTGACGCAAATCAATAAGCATCTTACTGCACGCGCATCATTCCCAATGATTTGACGTCGTTGTCTTTTAGAGGGAGCAAACAGCAGCGACAAGCGGAGTTGCTGGGGAGCCAAAACATATCAGTTTGCTATATTGGGTTATCAAAAAAGGGTGTTAACTCAACAATATTGCATTTTCGCTTTGACTTAAATCAATTTCCTAATTAATTGCGCTGTAAAATTTTGGCAGTTTGTGGAAAACCCGCTACCTTTGCACTCACAAAAAGAAATTTTTTTTGATTTGTTTTAGTAGATTAGTTTTTAAGTAGTTTGTTTTTGGAAATCGGCTGTCGGGATGACAGCCGATTTTTGATTTCAGCAGATGGTATGGCAAAACAGCAAGACTGAAAGCTAAACGAATGTAAAAAGGCGGTTAAGAAAATGTAATATGCTTGCCTGTGTCAGAAAAACTTCGTACTTTTGCACTTTTGAAAAAAGAGATAAGATTATGGGACTATTTGGACTATTTGGTAAGAAAAAGAAAGAGACGCTAGACAAAGGCCTGGAGAAGACAAAGACTTCGGTCTTCGACAAACTGGCGCGTGCCATTGCCGGCAAGTCGAAAGTAGACGACGACGTGCTCGACAACCTGGAGGAAGTGCTCATTACCAGCGATGTGGGTGTTGACACCACGCTGAAAATCATCAAGCGCATAGAACAGCGCGTGGCCCGCGACAAATACGTGTCGACAAACGAGCTGAACAGCATACTGCGTGAGGAGATAGCCTCGCTGTTGGCAGAAAACAATACTGACGACAACAGCAACTGGGACCTTCCCGCCGACCATCGCCCGTACGTTATCCTAGTGGTGGGCGTGAACGGTGTGGGCAAGACCACCACCATAGGCAAGCTGGCATGGCAGTTTAAGCAGGCCGGCAAGAAAGTATACCTGGGCGCCGCCGACACATTCCGCGCTGCAGCCGTGGAGCAAATCAGCATCTGGGGCGAGCGTGTGGGCGTGCCTGTCATCAAACAGCAGATGGGCAGCGATCCGGCCAGCGTGGCCTTCGATACCCTGCAAAGTGCCAAGGCCAACGATGCCGACGTGGTGCTGATTGACACTGCCGGACGCCTGCATAACAAAGTGGGCCTGATGAACGAGCTGAAGAAGATAAAAGATGTGATGAAGAAGGTGCTACCGCAAGCACCTGACGAGGTGCTGCTTGTGCTCGACGGCTCCACCGGGCAGAACGCCTTTGAGCAGGCTAAGCAGTTTGCCGCCGTTACGCAAATCACCTCGTTGGCCATCACCAAGCTCGACGGCACCGCCAAGGGTGGCGTGGTGATAGGCATCAGCGACCAACTGAAAGTACCGGTAAAGTACATAGGACTGGGCGAGGGCATGGAAGACCTTCAACTGTTCGACCGCAAAGAGTTTGTTGACTCGCTTTTTAATAAATGAGGTAAACGAACGACGCTGTTAGCCGGAAGGACAAAGAGACAGTATTATAAAATAATAGGATGGAATGAAGACTATTGATTTCTTTTCGCTTGGCTGTTCGAAGAATCTTGTGGATTCCGAGATGCTGATGGGTCTCTTCGAGGCCCACGGCTATCATGTGACCCACGACAGCGACACCCCACAGGGCGAGATAGCCGTGGTAAACACCTGCGGCTTCATAGCCGATGCCAAGGAAGAGAGCATCAACACCATCCTGGAGCTGGCACAAGCCAAGAGTGAAGGACGACTGAAACAGCTCTACGTCATGGGGTGCCTCTCTGAGCGCTATCTCCACGACTTGGAACAGGAAATTCCTGAAGTAGACGGATGGTATGGGAAGTTTAACTACAGAGAACTGCTGAAGGTTTTAGAATCACGCCCACTTACCCCTCAACACAGGGAGGAGAGTGGACGAGCTGCTGTGCAAGAACCATATACTCATCGCACAATAGAGAGAGGTTGGGAGAGGGTCTTGACTACCCCACCCCACTACGCCTACCTGAAGATAAGCGAGGGCTGCGACCGCCAGTGTGCCTACTGCGCCATACCGCTGATGACGGGCCGCCACAAAAGCCGCCCCATGGAGGAAATCCTCGACGAGGTGCGCTGGTTAGTGAGCCAAGGAGTGAAGGAACTGCAGGTCATAGCTCAGGAGCTGACCTACTATGGCACCGACCTCTATGGTGAACAGCGCATAGCCGAACTGGTGGAACAGATGGCACAGGTGGAAGGAGTGGAATGGATAAGGCTCCACTATGCCTATCCCACCCACTTCCCCTGGAAACTGCTCAGAGTGATGCGCGAGCACGACAACGTGTGCAAATACCTCGACGTGGCTCTGCAACACATCAGTGACGGTGTGCTGCAGCGCATGCGCCGGCACATCAACAGGCAACAAACCTTGGAATTTATAGAGCGCGTGCGCAAAGAGGTGCCCGGCATACACTTGCGCACCACGCTGATGGTGGGCTTTCCGGGCGAGACCGACGAGGAGTTTGAAGAGCTGCTCGACTTCACTCGCCAAGCACGCTTTGAACGCATGGGAGCCTTCGCCTACAGCGAGGAGGAGGGCACCTATGCAGCCGAGCACTATGCCGACGACGTGCCCGACGACGTGAAACAACACAGACTGGGTCGACTCATGCGCCTGCAACAGCATATCAGTGCTGAAATAGAAGCTGCAAAGGTGGGAACAACGATGCGAGTCATCATAGACCGGCGAGAAGGCGCCTATTATGTGGGGCGCACGGAGTTCTGCTCGCCCGAAGTAGACCCGGAAGTACTGGTAACACTACGAGACGGAGAAGAACTGGAAATAGGACAGTTCTATGAAATACGAATAACAGGGGCTGAGGAATTCGACCTCTATGGAGAGACAGTGAAATGAACAACAAAGAGCTTATAGCCGAACTGGCGCAGCAATGTGGACTGAAGCAGCTTGATGCCCAACACCTGGTGAACACTATGATTGACACCATGGGCGACCGGTTGCAGGAGGGCGACAGCATACAGCTGCCCAACTTTGGCATTCTGGAAGTGAGAAAGAAACTGGAGCGCATCATCGTGAATCCTGCCACAGGGCAACGGATGCTGGTGCCACCAAAGCTCACCATCTCGTTCAAGCCTGCCACAAACCTGAAAGAAATGGTAAAGAAAGGAGGCAGCACAGATGAGTAAGTTGAGCAGAAGCGAACTGGCGCAGGCACTGGTGGCCCGCCACGGAATAGAGAAGAAGAAGGCTTTGCAGTTTGTCGACGCTTTCGTTGCGGTGACTATCAATGCGCTCACCACTGACAGGATAGTGAAGATAAAAGGACTGGGTACTTTCAAAGTAGTGGAGGTGGAATCGCGTGAGAGCATTAACGTGAACACCGGAGAGCGACTGATTATCGACGGCCATTCTAAGTTGGCTTTCTTGCCCGAGGCATCCATGAAAGAGCTGGTTAACAGACCTTTCTCACAGTTCGATACCGTGATTCTTAACGAAGGCGTAGACTTCAGCGAGATGGAAGGAACCACCGACGACACACTAAGCGAAAACGTCTTCGACGAAGAACCTGACGACGAGGAAGAGATGGATGTCGTGGCAGCCACCAGTTCGGCTGACTATGCTATTAGCTCAGTGAGCGATACTAATGACAGCGCTGTTGATGAAGTGAGTGAAACCGAAGACAGCACTGCTGACGAAGTGAGCGAAACCGAAGACAGCACTGCTGACGAAGTGAGCGAAACCGAAGACAGCACTGCTGACGAAGTGAGCGAAACCGAAGACAGCACTGCTGACGAAGTGAGCGAAACCGAAGACAGCACCGCTGACGAAGTGAGCGAAACCGAAGACAGCACCGCTGACGAAGTGAGCGAAACCGAAGACAGCACCGCTGACGAAGTGAACGAAACCGACGACAGCGATGCTGACGAAGTGAGCGAAACCGACGACAGCGATGCTGACGAAGAGAGCGAAACCGACGACAGCGATGCTGACGAAGGAGAGACATTTAGTGAAGAAGTAAACTATAACGAAGAAAGAACCAGGGCAGCATGGAAGTGGTGGCTACCCATCAGCCTGTTAGCACTTGCAGTAGGTTTCGGTGCCGGCTTCCTTACCGGACGCAGCACCATGCCAACCAGCGAACCACAACCAGCTGAACAGCCACAGGCAACTCAGACAACACAGGCGCAACAGCCTACGGCACAAACTGCCACGCCGACACCTGCCGACAGCGTAACTGAAGCCTCAACACCCATTGCCGACACCCCGACACAGGCCGACACAGCTGAACAAGCACAGCCAGCACCAGAACTTCCGGCTACTGAGACTGATCCTCGAGCAACAGCAGCCCGCGAACCCGAATGGGAGAAGTATAATAAAATGTCCGTGCGCACGCGCGAAGGGGCTTACTACATCATGGGGTTCAACCGCATGGAGAAGGTGAGACAAGGCGACGACCTGAAACGCATAGCTCGCCGCGTGTTTGGCGGAGAGGACATGGCCTGCTATATTGAAGTGTACAATGGCATCAATAGTTCTACTCAACTACAGCCTGGCAGCGAAATAAAAATACCTAAGATAGAATTAAAGAAAATAGTCAGAAAAAGACTTCAGCAACAACAAAATCAATAATACAACTACACAATGGCAGAGAATATCGACATTAGAGAACTGAACATCCGCATCGAGCAGCAAAGCTCGTTCATCACTAACCTCACAACTGGCATGGATCGGGTCATAGTGGGGCAGAAACATCTGGTTGACTCGCTCCTCATTGGTCTGCTCAGCGACGGCAACATACTCCTTGAGGGTGTGCCTGGCTTGGCCAAGACCCTGGCCATCAACACGCTGGCACGGCTCATTGATGCCAGCTTCAGCCGCATACAGTTTACACCCGACCTATTGCCTGCCGACGTAACCGGCACCATGATCTACTCGCAGAAAGACGAGAAGTTCCAGGTGAAGAAAGGCCCCGTGTTTGCCAACTTCGTACTGGCCGACGAAATAAACCGTGCACCCGCCAAGGTGCAGAGCGCACTCTTGGAAGCCATGCAGGAGAAGCAGGTGACCATAGGCAGCCAGACCTTCTACCTGCCCATGCCCTTCATGGTGATGGCCACCCAAAACCCCATTGAGCAGGAAGGCACCTATCCGCTGCCCGAGGCACAGGTAGACCGTTTCATGCTAAAGGTGGTCATCGACTATCCCACCCTGGAAGAAGAAAAGAAAATCATACGCGAGAACATCAGCGGTGAAGGGCTGCCACAGGTGAAACCCGTAACCACGGTCGACGAGATACTGCAGGCTCGCAAGGTAGTGAACGAGGTGTATCTTGACGAGAAGATAGAACAATACGTGGCCGACATAGTCTTTGCCACTCGTTTCCCCGACCGCTACGGCCTGAAGGAGATGAAAGACATGATAGCCTTCGGCGGATCACCACGTGCCAGCATCAACCTGGCCAAGGCTGCCAGAGCCTTCGCCTTCATCAAGCGCCGTGGATATGTGGTGCCTGAAGACGTGCGCGCCGTGGCACACGATGTGCTGCGCCACCGCATAGGACTGACCTACGAGGCAGAGGCCAGCAACGTGAGCAGCGAGGAAATCATCAGCAAGATTATCAACAGGGTCGAGGTGCCCTAATCAATACGTCAATCGAAAAAAAGTATAATCGTAAATCCTTGCGATGGAAACATCTGAGATACTGAAGAAGGTTCGGAAGATAGAAATCAAGACACGCGGCTTGAGCTCGAACATCTTTGCAGGCCAATACCACACCGCCTTCAAGGGGCGTGGCATGGCCTTCAGCGAAGTGCGCGACTACCAGTATGGCGACGACGTGCGCGACATTGACTGGAATGTCACCGCCCGCTTCAACCGTCCCTACGTGAAGGTGTTTGAAGAGGAGCGCGAACTGACGGTGATGCTGCTCATCGACGTCAGCGGCTCACTCGACTTCGGCACACGACAGCAGATGAAGCGCGACATGGCTGTGGAGATTGCTGCCACACTGGCCTTCTCGGCCATAGAGAACAACGATAAGATAGGCGTGGTTTTCTTTTCAGACAAGATAGAGAAATACATACCGCCAAAGAAAGGGCGCAAGCATATACTCTACATCATACGCGAGATGCTCGACTTCCATCCGGAGAGCCTGAAGACCGACGTGGCCGGCGCCCTGGAGTTTCTCACCAGCGTGTCCAAGCGCCGCTGCACTGCCTTCGTGCTGAGCGACTTCTATGTGCGCCAGAGCTTTATGCAACAGCTCACCATAGCCAACCGCAAACACGACGTATGCGCCATACAAGTGTACGACCGCCGCGCCACCGAGTTGCCTAAGGTAGGGCTGATGAAGGTGGTAGATGCCGAAACGGGCTACGAGCAGTATGTAGACACCAGCAGCCGCAGCGTGAGAAAAGCATACAGCCAGTACTGGCAGAACAGGCAGCGCGACCTGAAAGAAACATTTGCTAAAAGCGGAGTAGACAGTGTGAGCATAGCCACCGACGACGACTATGTGAAACAGCTGCTGCTGCTCTTCAATCGCAGAGGCAAGTAGGGACTAAAACAATGACAATGAAACATAACAACCAAAGGAAGACGAAAGTGACATGGATGGTGAAAGTGCTGATGGCACTTATCACCTGTCACGCATCACTTATCACTTCTACGGCACAGAGCGTCGAAGCAGAGATTAGTTCCATGGAAATGCTGGTTGGTGAGCAAGTGGCTGTCACAGTCACTGCACACGCCAAGGACACAGCACGCGTGGACTTCCCTCAAAAGCTGCTGCTGCCCACAGACATTGAGGTACTTGAAGCGGTAGAGGAGCCTGCCGTGAGCGAGCCCGACGGCATGATGCGCCACAGATGCAGCTACGTGCTCACATCGTTTGTCGATACTCTCTACCCCATACCACCCATCACCGTGCTCATCAGCGGCAAGGAATACAAGACCAAGCAGCTGGCACTCAAGGTGTTTACCGTAGACGTTGACACCACCAACTTTGAGAAGTACAATGGACCGAAGGATGTGCAGACACAACCCATGAGCTGGACCAAGGACCAATGGGGAACACCATTCTGGCTAAGCTTCCTCTTTGTGGCCCTGCTGCTGATAGCCATCTTCCTAATGGTGAGGCTGAAGAGCAACAAACCCATCATTGTTCGCATACGTATCATCAAGCACGTTCCACCCCACCAAAAGGCCATGAAAGCCATCAACGACATCAAGGCAGAACACATGGTGGGCAGCGAGAACCCGAAGGAATACTACACCAGGCTCACCGACACACTGCGCCAGTACATCAACGAGCGCTACGGCTTCAATGCCATGGAGATGACCAGCAGCGAAATCATAGACCGGCTGACAAAGACTGACGACCCAAAGAAACTGGATGAACTGCGCCAGCTCTTTACCACCGCCGACTTGGTGAAGTTTGCCAAATACTCCACCATGGTCAACGAAAACGATGCCAACCTGGTAAGTGCCATCGACTTCATTAACCAGACAAAACAGGAGAACGTACCAACAGAGGAGATAGTCAAACCGGTACTCACAGAGGAACAGGTGCAGTCGCAAAAGACACGCAAAGTGCTCATCATAGTGGTTACGGCATTGGCCATTGCCTTAGTGGGACTGCTCGCCTACATTGGATGGTTCATGTATGACATACTACTGTATTAGAATACTATGTTCGATATTGAATTTGCAAATAAAGAATACTTGCTGCTCCTGCTGCTCATCATACCATATATATTATGGTACGTGATGTTCCGCAAGAAAACCGAGCCAACCATTAGAATGGCCGACACCTTCGCCCTGCAGCGGGCGCAACGCAGTTGGCGCGTGTGGCTCATGCCGGTGCTGCCAGTACTGCGCGTGCTGGCCTTCACCCTGCTGGTGTTGGCCATGGCTCGCCCCCAGCTGCACAACTCATGGGAAGAGGAGACCATTGAGGGCATAGACATCATGCTGGCCATTGACGTGTCGTCATCGATGCTGGCTCAGGACATGCAGCCAGAGGTCAACCGCATTGAGGCCGCCAAGAAAGTGGCCGCAGAATTCATTGCCGACCGCACCAACGACAACATTGGTCTCACTATCTTCGCCGGCGAGGCTTTCACACAGTGCCCCATGACCATCGACCACTCCGCCCTACTGCAACTGCTACAGCACTCCAGCGACTATGTGGGCAGCGGTGCCATCGTCGACATGACGGCCATCGGCATGGGTCTGGCAAATGCCGTGAGCCGCCTGAAAGATTCTAAGGCGAAGAGCCGTGTGGTGATACTGCTCACCGATGGCAGCAACAACTACGGCGAGATATCGCCGCTCACCGCGGCCGACATGGCCCGCGGTCTGGGCATTCGCGTCTACACCATCGGCGTGGGTACCGACGGCTCTTCAATGCGGCCCGTCAGTGTGGGTGGAACCACACAACAGCTACTACTGCCCAACGACCTTGATGAGGCCACCCTCTCAAAGATTGCCTCAACTACCAACGGCCGCTACTACCGTGCCACCAACGCAGAGCAACTGCGACAGATATACAGCGACATTGACAAGTTGGAAAAGTCGAAACTCGACGTGCAGCGCTACAGCAAGGTGCACGATGTCTACCAGTATCTGGTGTTCGGCGCCATCATTGCACTGCTGCTGGAGATACTGCTTCGTATAACCGTGTTTAGGAGGATACCGTAATGTTCAGATTCGAAGACCCGAAATATCTCGTCCTGCTGGCAGCAGTAGTGTTGCTGGCACTCATCAGGATGCTCACCAACAGCATCAGGCAGCGCCGCTTGCGGCGCTTCGGCGATCCCGACTTGGTGCAGCAGCTCATGCCGTTAGTGTCGAAGTGGCGCCCCAGCGTGAAGTTCTGGCTCTTGGAGGGTGCGCTGGCCCTGCTCATCGTTATGCTGGCACGCCCGCAGTTTGGCAAGGCCATTAGCCAGAAGCAGAAAGCTGGCATAGAAACCATCATTGCCGTAGACGTAAGCAACTCCATGAGAGCCAAGGACAAAGATGCCGACAATAACGGTGACTTGAGCCGCATGGACCGCGCAAAAATGATTATCGGCAAACTCATCGACCAGTTCACCAACGACAAGGTGGGACTGGTGGTCTACGCTGGCGACGCCTTCATACAATTACCCATCACCAGCGACTTCGTCTCGGCAAAGATGTTCCTCTCAAGCATCGACCCCACCATGGTGCGCAACCAAGGTACTGACATTGCCGCCGCCATACGCACCTCCAGCATCTGCTTCACACAGCGTGAGCACGTGGGCAAGGCCATCATCGTCATCACCGATGGCGAGGATCATGAGGGCGAGGCTGTGGAAGCAGCTAAACAGGCACACGACGAGGGCCGCACAGTGTATGTGCTGGGCATCGGCTCGAAGAAAGGCGCCCCTGTGCCTGACCCCGACACGGGCGATCACATGATAGACAACAAGGGTGAGCTGGTGATGTCGAGCCTCAACGAGCAGATGTGCCGCGAAATTGCGCAAGCAGGCGGTGGAGCCTATATCCACGTCACCAACAACGCCACGGCACAGCGGCAGCTGGAGGAAGCACTCGACAAACTCGAAAAAGCTGAATCAACGCTCTACAGCGACTTCGATGAGCAGTTTCAGGCCGTGGGCATCATTGCACTTCTGCTCTTGATACTCGAAGTGCTGCTACTCGACCGCAAGAATCCAAAGTTCATGAAAATAAAACTCTTCAAACGATGAAACTGAAGCATCTCTTCATATTCCTACTGTGGCTATCGGCCATTACCATAGCCTCGGCACAAGACGTGCAGCAAATGCGACGCCATGTGAGGCGTGGCAACCGAATGATGCACAGCGGACTGCTAAACAAAGCCTATGAAGAATACCTCAAGGCTTTTAATGCCGACTCCACTAGCGCACTGGCCAACTACAACCTGGCACGCTCCATGTTTCCCAAGGAATGGAAAATCATGAAACCCGGCCAACAAACCGACTCCATCGTCGCCAACATGCTTCAGCACTTCAGCTATGCAGGCGATGAGAATCATGAGCCCAATCCGCTGCGCCGTTCCATGGCTTATCACAACATGGGCGTCATACACCAGATAAGGGCCAACCAAGGCGGCGACCAGAAGACCCAGCTACTGCAACAAGCCATAGAGAGCTACAAACAAGCATTGCGACTGAACCCACACGATGACGAGGCTCGCTATAACATGGTGCTCTGCCAGCGGCAACTGCCCAAGGACAATGGTAGCAACAGTCAGCAACCGCAACAGGACGAACAGAAAGAACAACAGGAGGAGCAACAACAGCAACAACAGGACCAGCAGCAACAACAAGAACAGCAACAGCCACAGGAGCAGCAACAGCAGAACCAGGAGATGATAGAGCAGTTGCTGAATGCCGTAGAACAGCGCGAGAAGCAAACGCGCCGCAAAATTGACGAGCAGCGGCAGAACAGTCTCAACAGACGCCAGCGCAACGAGAAAAACTGGTAGGCGCGTTGTGACACAAGTAGATTAATTGCTGTGCCCTAAATGACTAATGATAAATGATAAACAAGGATATGTATAACTGCTTGAATTATATGATAAGAAAGCGATGGATGCTGATGGTGAGTCTGGCATTTATCACCTGGCATTTATCATGTAGCAGCGCCTCTGCGCAGAGCGGCTACACTCTCTCTGGCGAGGTGGAGCCTGTTGTCCATGTAGGCGAGAACTTCAAGCTGCGCTATAAGGTGAACACCACCGATGCCCGCAACTTTACCCTCGGACAGATACCCGATGCCCTCGACGTGCTCATAGGCCCTAGTCAGTCTACCAGCATCAGCACCGTCATTGTCAACGGCGTCACCACCACCTCAGAGACGTTGACCCTCACCTACGTTCTCTCAGCCAATGAAACGGGCAAGTTCACCATACCGCCTGCCAGCGTGAAGGTGGCTGGTCATACCATCAAGTCGCACCCTCTCACCGTGCAAGTTATCCCTGGCAGGCAGCAGGGGGCACAACATGGAGGAACTGGCGGCGCTCCGGCTTCTGTGACACAGCCGTCGTCACAAGAGCTCTTTGTGCAAGTCATCCCTTCCAAACGCCGCGTCACTGAGTACGAGCCGTTCCTGCTCACCTACAAAGTGTGCTGGCATCCCGACGTACCTGTCTATAACCTCGACCCCATCAGTCTGGAGCTGCAGGATATCTACATGCAGCCCTATAACGATGTGCAGCAGAAGTCAAAGAAGGCGGAGACCATCAACGGACAGCCAATGATGACCGTCGACTGGCAGCAGTATGTCATCTATCCGCAGAAGGCTGGCACACTCCACATCCCCTCCATGAAGCTCTTATGCTATTTGCGCGAGGCTACACTCTACGACCCCTTCGACCCCTTCTCGCAGGGATTCCGTGAAGTGCCCCGCCAGCTCACCACACCAGCCATCGATATCAAAGTAGACTCGCTGCCACAACGCCCTGGTGATTTCTCTGGTGGTGTGGGGCGCTTCGACATCAATGGGCAGCTCAGCCATCAGCAGGTGAAGGAGAACACACCTATCACCCTCAAGGTGAAGGTGAGCGGACGTGGCAACCTGAACATGCTGAAAGAGCCACTGGTGTTATTTCCCCGAGGCTTTGACACCTACGACACCAAACAGACTGAGGACTTTGAGCTGACCGCCAACGGACTCAGCGGCTGCGTGGACTATGAGTTCATGGCCGTGCCCCAGCGCAAAGGCACCTTCACCATCCCCCCCGTGCGCTTCACTTATTTCGACACCGACGCACGCGCCTACAGAACAGCCCAAACCGACTCCTTCCACATAGAAGTGCTGAAGGGCGACAACGTAGAAAGCGATGTGCACGACTATTCAGGCAGCGAGAACCCACAGCAGGCGGGCGACATACAGCCGCTGCGCACTGGCAACGACCGCTCGCAGACAGGCAGTTCGTTCTATGCATCCTCAACCTACTGGGTACTTCTCGCGGCACTGCTGCTGGCCTTCGCCGCAGCATTTGCCATCATACGTATGAGGGCAGCCACAAGAGCCGATGCTGTCAAGGCCAAAGGGCGCAGAGCCAACAAAGTGGCTGTGCGCAGGCTGCGCAAGGCGGCACAGCTGATGAAAGGCGGCAAGCCGGGCGAGTTCTACGACGAGACTCTACGGGCACTATGGGGTTATGTTGGCGACAAGCTCAACATTCCCGTTAGCCAGCTCTCCAGGGAAAACATCAGCCAGCGGCTGGCCGAGCATGGCGTTGATGCAGAGACTACGGAATCATTTATCGGGGCCATCGACGAGTGCGAGTTTGTGCGCTACGCTCCCGGCGACCCGCAGGGCAACATGAACCGTGTTTACGACAAATCGGTGACGGCCATAGAAAGAATTGAGAGTGTGAGACCAAAGTCAAAGAAGAAAGTGGCCGTCTCCCCCACCCTCTTGCTGCTGGCATGCTTCATAGCAGTGGCTGGTGCAGCCTCTGCACAAACCAAGATGGAGGCCGACGAAGCCTATAGCGAACAAGAATATGAACAGGCCATAGACATATACCACCAGTTGCTACAGCAGGCACCCAGTGCCGACATCTACTATAACCTGGGCAACGCCTACTACCGGCTCGACAGCCTGCCGCAGGCCATCCTGGCGTGGGAGCGGGCACTGCGTCTGAGCCCATCTGCCGACGACGTGCGCTTCAACCTGCAACTGGCACGCTCGAAGACCGCCGACAAGCTGGCACCCGAGCGTGAGATGTTCTTCATCACGTGGTATCGCTCGCTGGTGCGACTCTTCGGCGTCGATGTGTGGGCTATCGTGGCTGTGGCTTCGCTGGCTGCCGCATTGCTGTTGGTGCTGGTGTGGTTTTTCGCCTATGAAGAGAAGACCCGCCGACTGGCATTCTTCGGCGCAGTGGTGCTCATCGCACTCTTCCTGCTGGCTAATCTCTTCGCCTGGCAACAGCGCAAGGCCTTAAACAGCCATACCGATGCTATCGTCATGCAGTCTGCCGTCAGCGTGCGCAACATTCCCGCCGACAACGGCAGTGAAGAGTTCACTATACATGCCGGCACCAAGGTATCTGTCACCGACGACACCATCAATGAATGGCGCCAGGTGAAGTTGCCCGACGGACGTCAGGGATGGGTGAAGGTTACCGACATCGAAGCGATTTAAGGAGTGAAATAGTAAGGTGTAAACGAGAAGGACTGTGAACTGGATAGAACTTGACAAGCAATGGTTGCTGGCCGTCAACGGCAGCGAGTCGTTATTCCTCGACTCGCTGGTGAAGACGCTCACTACCGCAACCACATGGATACCCCTCTATGTGGCACTGCTCTATGTGGTTGTCAAGAACAGCGACAATCTGAAAAAAGTCATCCTCATCGTTGGCTGCGCCCTGCTCTGCGTCTTCCTGGCCGGTTCGCTCGACGACATGCTTGTGAAACCTCTCGTAGCCCGTTGGCGCCCAGCTCGCGACCCCGATATAGGCATCAGCATCGACATTGTCAACGGCTATCGCGGAGGCCGTTTCGGATTCTTCTCTGCCCACGCCTCCAACACCTTCTCCTTAGCCATCTTCTTTGTACTATTGGTGCGCAGCCGCGTCATGTCTGTGGCCATGGTACTGTGGTCGCTGGTGAACTGCTGGACCCGTCTCTACCTGGGAGTACACTATCCCGGCGACATTCTTGTAGGCCTGCTCTGGGGAGGTGCCGTAGGCACTGGAGTGTATCTGCTCTTCCACAAAGTGGAGCAGCAAGCCGTACAGCCATCCAACTACATTTCCGATGCATACACCCGCAACGGATTCCTACAGCAGCATGCCGACATTGTGGTGGGCGTGCTGGTGTTCACTTTTGTCTACGCTATTCTGAAAGCCTGTTGGGCAGTATATATGTAAGGAGTCAGGAATAGGAGTTAGGAATTATAAGTTTGAAGTATGGATACTCGACAAATAAGCATCAACGACTATAGCTATGAATTGTCCGATGAGCGCATAGCCAAGTTTCCCGTTACCCCGCGCGACCATTCTAAACTGCTTGTCTACCGCAATGGCAATATCAGCGACGCACACTTCTGGCAGATAGCCGACTACCTGCCGAAAGGAGCCTTGATGGTGTTCAACAACACCAAAGTGATTCATGCCCGCCTGCACTTCCACAAGGATACGGGGGCGCTCATCGAAGTGTTTCTCTTGGAGCCATACTCCCCCGCCGAATACGAGCAGATGTTTCTCACACGTGGACGCTGCCAATGGCTCTGCATGGTGGGCAACCTTAAGAAGTGGAAGGAGGGTACACTGACGCTTACAGTCAGCGTCAACCAACGCCCAATAAGTGTAAAGGCTACGCGCGGTGCTATGGTGGGCACCAGCCATATCGTTGAGTTTGAATGGGAGGGAGGCATCACTTTCGCCGAGCTGCTCGACGCCATCGGTGAGTTGCCCATTCCCCCTTACCTCAACAGAAAGACTGAGCAGAGCGACCTCACCACCTATCAGACTGTCTATTCCAAGATAAAGGGCAGCGTGGCCGCCCCTACCGCAGGTCTGCACTTCACGCCAGAGGTGCTGCAACGCATCGACGCTGCCGGCATCGACCGCGAGGAGCTGACACTGCACGTTGGTGCCGGCACTTTCAAGCCAGTGAAGAGCCAGCAGATGGGAGGACACGAGATGCACACCGAGCACATCAGCATACACCGCTCCACCTTACAGAAACTGCTACGCCACAACTGCGAAGCCATAGCAGTGGGCACTACCAGTGTGCGCACCTTAGAGAGCCTCTACTATATGGGCATGCAGGTTCTCAACGGCAAACCTACCCCTGACCCTGCCCCTAACGCTAACCTTCATGTGTCGCAGTGGGAGCCTTACGACCTGCCTGCCGCTACCATGCACCCTTCACGCCAGCAGGTGTGCCAAGCCATCGAGGCACTGCTACAATGGCTTGACGCACGTGGCGAGGAAGTGTTGCAGGCCTCCACGCAGATTATCATTGCCCCAGGCTATGAGTTCAAGATTGTAAGGCAACTCGTCACCAATTTCCATCAGCCACAGTCCACACTGCTGCTACTCGTCAGTGCCTTTACTCAGGGAACATGGCGCACCGTCTACGACCATGCCCTCTCCCATGGCTACCGTTTCCTCAGCTATGGCGACAGCTCGCTGTTAGACCTCAGACAGGATACTCCTTAGACGCTTAGGCGCGGCATGACGGTTGTAGAGTTCCTCGAAGGCTTATTGTCAGAAGGAGGCTTAGGGCCTTTGGGTCTGCATTTTCAGTGTCGCTCCCTTTAGTCCTGGCGCTGAGACTTTCAGCGTTACGGGGCCTGCTTGGTTTGTTGAGCGCAAGATGACGCTGCAGCTGCCATTATACAGTCGGCGAGTGCCCACGCTGCCGTCTTCCTTGAGGGGGGTAGTCATCTCTTCGCTGTTGATGTCGCCGTTGATAACGCCAACTATCCTTGCTGGACCTTCCACTTCAAAAGTCACCAACTGGTCGGTGGTTTGCACGAGGCGTCCCTTGCTGTCGAGGGCAGTAATGCACACATGCTGCAAGTCCATGCCGTCGGCAAGCCATCTGTCTGCACTTTGCGGCTGCAGGTCGGCCACTGCTGCAAGTCGTTTGGCCTCGCCTGTTGTCTCTATCTGATGCCGGGCCACCTCCTTGCCTCCTGTGCGGGCCACGGCCACCAGCCGTCCGGGCTGATACGTCACGTTGTTCCAGCGCAGCTGGTTGCGTTGCTTCGGGTCGTTGACAGGATTCTGCTTCGTGCCCAACGACTTGCCGTTAAGCAGCAGTTCCACCTCCTCCGCATTGGTATATACAACAAGGTTAAGGTTAGAGTTAGCATTATAGCTCCTATTCCAATGGTCGCTCATGCCGTCGTTGCCTGTCTGTATGCCGTTCCACATCTGGTCGCCCTTGCGTTCTACTACGGCTATGTGCACCACAGGCTCGTCGTGGCAGAAGAAACTCTTCATATAGTATGCCTTGGGCTTGGGGTTCAGCGCTATGTCGAAGACGCCCTGGGCCCACCCCTTCGCCGGCCATCCCTGGCTCTCGCCCAGATAGTCGATGGCACCCCAGTAGGCCAGGCCCATCACACGGTCCAGGTTCATTTCAAAGTAGTTCTGCCCCATGGCGGCTATCGATGCCTCACTCTGGTAGAACGTCATCCAGGGGAAGCGTCGCCCGTCGCCGGGGAAGTACATGTAGCGGTAGTTGTAAGCCTGGAAGTCGGTCTGCATGGCGAGGTCGCAAGGCAGCGAATCTGTCTGCCAGTTGCGGTAGCGCGGATGCATGGCCACGGTGACGCGGCGTGTACTGTCGTAGCGGCTCACCAATGGGCGCATCAGCCGGTACATGGTCACGCCCCAGTCGTTATAAGGCATGTTGGGATCCTGCTGCAGCTCGTTGCCGAGGCTCCATGCAATGACGCTGGGCGAGTTGCGGTCGCGCTTCACCCACTCAGGCACATCTCTCTGCCACAGTTCCTCGAAGGCCACACGGCCTCCTGTGTGCTGCCGCGTCCACTTGTCGTATAGTTCGTCCACCACCAGTATGCCGTGTTTGTCACACAACTCTATGAACTCACGGCTGTAGGGGTTATGGCTGGTGCGTATGTGATTGATGCCCCACTTCTTCATCAGCAGTATGCGCTTCTCTATGGCACGCGGATAGGCGGCAGCTCCCAGTGCTCCCAGCGAGTGGTGATTGGCATATCCCTGCAGCAGCACCTTCTTGCCGTTCAGCTTCAGGCCAAAGTCTGGCCCTATCTCCACGGTGCGTATGCCGAAGTGCTCAGCTATGCTGCCTACAGCCACGCCCCGCTCGTTATAGAGTGTGGCCTCCACGGTGTATAGGTTGGGGCTCTCGGTGTCCCAGAGTAGTGGTTTCTCTATCTCTATCTCAGGCAGCAGCTGCTCCACGGTTCTGGTAGGCGTGCTGCGGTTGATGGTGTGCCGTCCCTGATAGGCCACCGTTCCGTCAGGTGCAATGATTCTCAAGTCAAGAGGCATCTTCTTGTCGCGCCCGCGGCTCACCACCTCCACGCCCACGCTCACATATCTGTTCTCGCGTGTGGTGATGCGCAGCGGATGGCGTGCAAAGTAAACGTCGCGGTCGGTAGCCACCAAGCGCACGGTGCGGAACAGTCCGCCGCCAGTATACCAGCGCGAATTGCCGGGCTCGCGGGTGTCGGCCATCACGGCTATAACGTTGTCGTGTCCTGCCTTCATCTTGCCGGTCACATCCACCTCAAAGCCCACGTATCCGTAGTCGGTCTTGCCCACAAGCTCACCGTTCAGGTAGACGTCGCCCACATACATAATGCCACCGAAGTCGAGCAGCAGCCGCTTGCCTGCCAAGGAGTCGGGCAGTGTGAAGTGTAGCCGATACCAGCCCTTCCCCATCTCCTTGAATCCGCGGCTCGACAGGCGGCTCTTGATGTTAGCGGCGGGGTCGTTGGCATCGCCTTTCTCGTCAGGGGCGGGAGCCACCCACGGCTGCTCTATCTGGAAATCATGCGGCAGGTCGACGGTGCGCCATGAAGCATCGTCGAGTTGCGGCGACGCTGCATTGTCCACATTGCCGGCCTTGAATCGCCAGCCGAAGTTCAGGTCTATGCCTTGTTGCAGTGATATGGCCTGGGCTTGTGTCTGCATGGAGAGCATGCACAGGGCGAGCGTAAGCAGTAGAGTGTGTAGCTTTTTCATTTCTTTTGATTTGTTGTTAGTTATTCAGTGTTTGTTTGTTTTCAAGTAGTTTCAGCATCAGTCAGGTATCAGATGGATATGCAATTCGTTCAAGGAACAGGGCGTGGGCAGGCATCGACTCGCCAGCCTCTGTGCGGCGTTTGCCCTCAACCACCCGACGGAAGTCATCGAGCGTGAGTCGGCCGCGCCCCACCTCTATAAGTGTGCCCACCACGGCGCGCACCATGTTGCGCAGAAAGCGGTTGGCCGTTATCTCAAAGCGCCACTGCCCCTCGTCCAGCTTCACCCAGCGGGCCTCGGTAACGTGGCATAGCGTGGTCTTCACATCGGCATGGCTCTTGCAGAAGGCGCCAAAGTCATCATACTCCATGAGCAGGGCAGCAGCCTGGTTCATCAACGCGAAGTCGAGCGGATAGTGCAGCTCGCAGGAGTAGTGCCGCAAAAAGGGCGACTTCACCGTGTGCAGATAGTAATAATAGGTACGCGCAAGGGCTGAGAAGCGTGCGTGCAGCTCGTCGCTCACTGGCTCTACCCGCTGCACCGCTATGTCCTGTGGCAGCAGCTTGTTCAGCTTGTAGACCAGCTGCTGGCAGTCGACAGGTGAGGATTGAGAGTTGAGAGGCGGCTGACGGGTGGCAATGGCCTTCTCTTCATGGGTAGGTGTAAGTGGACTTACATCGAAGTGGGCCACCATCATCGAGGCATGCACACCAGCATCGGTGCGTCCGGCTCCCGTCACAGCTATGGGTTGGCGCAGCAGCAGCGATAGTGCCCGCTGCAGCTCGCCCTGCACTGATATGCCGTTGGGCTGCACCTGCCATCCGTGAAAGCGAGTGCCGTCGTAGCTCAGCGTAATGAAATATCTCATAGCCAAAAGCCTCCCCTTCGAGGGGAGGCGTATGGGGGCTTAGCAGGCCTTGAAACTCATGTCGAGACCCTTCACGCTGTGCGTGAGAGCGCCCACCGACACGAAGTCAACGCCCTGCTCGGCATACGAGCGTATGGTGTCGAAGGTAATGCCTCCGCTCGACTCTGTCTCATAGCGATGGTCAACCATCTCCACGGCCTTGCGGGTGTCGGCCACTGAGAAGTTGTCGAGCATGATGCGGTCCACTCCTCCGTGCTCAAGCACCTGCTGCAGCTCGTCAAAGTTGCGCACCTCTATCTCAATCTTCAGCTTCAGTCCTTTCTCTTCCAAGTACTGGTGGCAGCGGTCTATGGCGTTGGTAATGCCTCCGGCAAAGTCCACATGGTTGTCCTTGAGCAGAATCATGTCGAAGAGTCCTATGCGGTGGTTGCATCCGCCGCCTATCTTCACGGCCTGCTTCTCCAGCATGCGCATGCCGGGAGTGGTCTTGCGGGTGTCGAGCACGCGGGTGCCCGTTCCCTCCAGACGCTCCACGTAGCGGGCTGTCATGGTGGCAATGCCGCTCATGCGCTGCATGATGTTCAGCATCAGCCGCTCTGTCTGCAGCAGCGAGCGCACACGGCCGCTCACCACCATTGCCACGTCGCCGGGCTTCACGTGCGAACCGTCGCCCATCAGCACTTCCACCTGCATCTCGGGGTCGAAGCGGCGGAACACCTCCTTAGCCACCTCCACGCCGGCCAGTATGCCTTCCTCCTTGATGAGGAGCCGGCTCTTGCCCATGGCATCAGCAGGTATGCAGCACAGTGTGGTGTGGTCGCCGTCGCCAATGTCTTCTGCAAACGACAGGTCGATGAGCCTGTCAACTAATTCCTCTGTTGATAACATTGTTTGTAATGATTAAAATGGGACGAAAAATCTCAAATCATTCAAAGTAGATACCGAAGCCTATGCGCAGTCCAAAGCCGCTGTAGTCGCTATCCTTGAAGCTGTGGTTGTAGTACAGCTCAGGCTCTATGGTCACCGTGCGGTTCAGGAAGAAGGCGTAGCCTAAGTGTGCCGAAGGCATGAAGTCGTCGAAGTCGTGGTTCTGGTGCACGTAGTTGGCTCCCAATCCCACGTAGAGTCCGTTCTGCTCAATATAGTAGCGCAGCCCCGTGCCCACCTTGAAGGTGTTGGCCATGTGCTTGCGGTAGTCGTATTCAGCCAGTGCCATCACCATCCAGTTGTCGTCGAACAGATAGCCGGCCTTGGCCTGGAGGTCGAACTTCCATTTGTCGTTCTTGTCATAGTTAAGGTCAAAGCCCGACAGGCTTGAGGCCACATAAAACTTTTCCTGTCCGAAGGGAGGACGGTCGGCAAAGTGCTGTGCGTTGACCGACAGTGTGGCCATCATGCCACAGATAAGAGTAAGAATTGTTTTCTTCATAATGTATGGGTTTATATTTTTCGTTTTTTGTATAATGTAATCTATATCCTATTAGTCTGTAGTCAGCCGGAAGTCATTCTGCCGAAGTCTTCCGCCGCCACATGAAGAACCACCCTAGCGACAGCAGGAAGGCTCCCACCGACACTCCCCACACCAGCGTGTTCTTGGTTTGTGCATCGGCAATGCTGAACAGCTGCTCCGTCACGAGGTAGGTGGTGCACACCACCGTCATGAAGCAGGCGGGAATGAGGGTGATGATGTAGGGTTTCTTCTGCTGCACCAGGTATACGGTGATGGCCCAGAGCATAAACACTGAGAGCGTCTGGTTGCTCCAGCCAAACCAGCTCCAAATCATTGTGAAGCCGTCCTTGTCGCTCATCTGCCACACCAGCAGTGCCATCACGGCGGCGAAGAGGGGTATGCAGATGTAGAGTCGCTTGCGTATGGTGCGCTGCTCCAGGTGCACGAAGTCGGCTATGATGAGTCGGGCCGAGCGCAGGGCGGTGTCGCCGCTGGTAATGGGGGCAGCCACCACGCCCAGCAGTGCCAGTATGCCGCCGAATGTGAGCAGCCAGTCGTTGCTGATAAGTGTCACGATAGAGGGGGCATCGCCCACTGCAGCTGCTCCGCCGGCTATCTGCTCATAGCCTGGCGTGGGTTCCTGATAGAAGAAGAACATGGCCACGGTGGCCCATATCAGTGCCACGATGCCCTCGGTAATCATGGCTCCGTAGAAGATGGGGCGCCCCATGCGCTCGCTCTTCATGCAGCGCGCCATGAGGGGACTCTGCGTGGCGTGGAAGCCGCTGATGGCGCCGCAGGCAATGGTGATGAACAGGCAGGGGAAGACGGCCTTCGGTGTCAGTGCCTCGCCAGGCAGCCCCTCCCACAGCTCAGGTATGCTGGGCCACTTCACAAAGAGCATCAGCAGCAGGGCTGCCGCCATGAACAGCAGTGAGAATGCAAACAGCGGATACACCTTGCCTATAATCTTGTCGATGGGCATCAGCGTGGCTATGAGATAGTAGATGAAGATGACCACAATCCAGAACGTGTACTGACCCAGGTTCTCGCTCACAAAGCTGGGCTCCCACATGTCGCCGAGAATCTTTGCCGGACTGAACACGAACACAGCGCCCACCATCATCAGCAGAAACACCGAGAACACCAGCATCACCTGCTTGGTGGTCTTGCCCAGGAAACGGCCTATAATCTCAGGCTGGTTAATGCCGCCATTGCGCACGGAGAGCATGCCGCTCAGATAGTCGTGCGTGGCGCCGGCAAAGATGCAGCCCAGCACTATCCACAGATAGGCCGCAGGACCGAACTTCGCACCCATGATGGCACCGAAGATGGGACCTGTGCCTGCAATGTTCAAAAACTGAATCATGAAGATCTTCCAGCCGGGCAGCACGATGAAGTCCACACCGTCGGCCTTGGCCACTGCTGGCGTGGGCCTGTCGTCAGGACCGAACACCCGCTCCACAAAGCGGCCATAAACGAAGTAACCCAGTACAAGAGCCAGAAGGCTCAAAGCAAAAGTAATCATTTTTTAGATTGACGATTTACGTTTTACGGATTTGCGGTTTATTACTTGATTTACGATTGTTTTTTGCTATTTGCGTGCAAAGTTACGAAATAATTCACAATTCACAATTCACAATTCACAATTATTTTGTATCTTTGCACGCAAAAATTGAAAAAACATGAGATACATCTGCTTTTTGCTGTTCATATTATCCTCACTCATACATGCAGGCGCACAGGAGCCGGCCGTCATGCCATGGAGCAACACACCATCGCCTAAGTATGAGGTGCGCGCCGTGTGGCTCACCGTGGTGATGGGGCTCGACTGGCCACGCACCAGCAATCAGGAGGCGCAGCGGCGCGACCTGGTGCAGACACTCGACCGCCTGCAGGACGCCGGCATCAACACCGTGCTGGTGCAGGCGCGCGTCAGGGCCACCACCATCTATCCCTCGGCCCTCGAGCCGTGGGAGGGAGGCTTCAGCGGCACCCCCGGCGTGGCACCTGGCTATGACCCCCTGCAGTTCTGCATTGACGAGTGCCACAAGCGCGGCATGGAGTGCCACGCCTGGGTGGTGACCATACCCATAGGCAAGCAGAACAAGATTGGGGCGCAGCAGCTGCGCAAGAAACAGCCGCAGCTGGTGAAGCGCATAGGCGACGACTGCTTCATGGACCCTGAAAGCCCGCAGACGGCCACCTATCTGGCCAACGTGTGCCGCGAGCTCACACGCAACTACGACATTGACGGCATACACTTAGACTACATACGCTATCCCGAACAGTGGAAGATAAAGGTGTCGCGCGCAAAGGGACGCGAGAACATTACCCGCATTGTGCGCGCCATACACGACGCCGTGAAACAGGAGAAGCCATGGGTCAAGATGTCGTGCTCGCCCGTGGGCAAGCACGACGACCTGACGCGCTATCGTGCCGGAGGCTGGAACGCCCGCACCGCCGTGTGCCAGGACGCGCAGGAGTGGCTGCGCTTAGGGCTGATGGACCAGCTCTACCCCATGATGTACTTCCAGGGCGACAACTTCTACCCCTTCGCCATCGACTGGCAGGAGCGCAGCTACGGACGCACCGTGGTGTCGGGCCTGGGCATATACTTCCTCGACCCCCGCGAGGGCCGCTGGACGCTCGACGTAGTGGAGCGCGAGATGCACGTGCTGCGACAGATAGGCATGGGCCACTGCTACTTCCGCACAAAGTTCTTCACCGACAACGTGAAGGGCGTCTACGACATGGGAAAGCGCTTCGACGCCACACCCGCCCTCATACCCCCCATGACGTGGGAGGAGAAACCTTCGCCCAAAGGACCCTCCACACTCACACTGGGCGGCGACTCACTGAGCTGGAGCGGCGCTGAAGACCGCAGCGGAGCCGGACGCCTGCTCTACAACGTGTATGCCTCGCCCGACTACCCCGTAGACGTGAGCAACCCCGCCAACCTCATAGCCACACGCCTGCAGGGCACATCCATAGGCGTGAAGCGCACCAACCTGAACTATGCCGTCACCGCCATCGACCGCTACGGACAGGAGAGCATAGCCATGCAGCTGCTGCTCAACGCCGGACTGGAGTATGCCGTGCCACGCATTGCCAAGACCGACGGCAGGCCCATAGCACTGCCCGACAAGGAGCAGACACTCGATGCAGACTTCGTGGTGGTGGAGACCTTCAGCGGACAGGCCGTCGACATCTATCCCTATGGCACCACACTCGACCCCTCGGCGCTGCCCGACGGACTCTACCAGCTGCGCTCCCTGGGACGCAAGGGCCGCAACCACCGCATAGGATTCTTCTCAAAGAAAACTGAATTACGCAAAAATAAATAATAAAAACAAATAAACGACACTGCTATGAAACAGAAAACACTGAAAGGCAGCTTCTCGCTTTGCGGGAAAGGCCTGCACACAGGGTTGAGCCTCACCGTGACATTCAACCCCGCACCTGAGAACCACGGATACAAGATTCAGCGCATCGACCTCGAAGGCATGCCCACCGTAGAAGCCATTGCCGAGAATGTGGTGGACACACAGCGCGGCACCGTGCTGGGACGCGGCGACGTGCGCATCAGCACCGTGGAGCACGCACTCAGCGCACTCTACGCACTGGGCATAGACAACTGCCTCATACAGGTGAGTGGACCAGAGTTCCCCATACTCGACGGCTCCGCCATACAATATGTGCAGAAGATTCAGGAGATAGGCATAGAAGAGCAGAACGCACCCAAGGACTACTACGTCATACGCAAGAAGATTGAGGTGAAGGACGAGGAGAACGGTTCGTGCATCACACTCCTGCCCGACGACGAGTTCTCGCTCACCACCATGTGCAGCTTCGAGTCGAAGTTCATCAACAGCCAGTTTGCCACACTCGACAACATACAGAAGTATGCCGAAGAGATAGCACCCGCACGCACCTTCGTCTTCGTGCGCGACCTCGAGCCGCTGCTTCAGGCAAACCTCATCAAGGGCGGCGACCTGGACAACGCCATCGTCATATACGAGCGGCAGACCACACAGGAGCGCCTCGACAAGCTGGCCGACATGCTGCACGTGGAGCACCGCGACGCCACCGAACTGGGCTACGTGCAACATAAGCCACTGGTGTGGGAGAACGAGTGCACACGCCACAAGCTGCTCGACATAGTGGGCGACCTGGCCCTCATAGGCAAGCCCATCAAGGGACGCATCATTGCCACCAGGCCCGGACATACCATTAACAACCGCTTTGCCCGAGAGCTGCGCAAGGAGATACGCAAGCACGAGATACAGGCACCCTTCTACGACCCCAACGAAACACCCATCATGGACGTGAACCGCATACGCGAGCTGCTGCCACACCGCTATCCCATGCAGCTCGTCGACAAGGTTATAGAGACAGGGCCCACCATCATCGTAGGCGTGAAGAACGTAACCAGCAACGAGCCCTTCTTCCAGGGACACTTCCCGCAGGAACCCGTCATGCCCGGCGTGCTGCAGATTGAGGCCATGGCACAGGTGGGAGGACTCCTCGTGCTGAACAGCGTGGAGGAGCCGGAGCGCTGGAGCACCTACTTCCTGAAGATTGACGGCGTGAAGTTCCGCCAGAAGGTGGTGCCCGGCGACACGCTCATCTTCAAGGTGGAGCTGCTGGGTCCCCTGCGCCACGGCATCGCCTCCATGCACGGCTACGTCTTCGTGGGCGACCACGTGGTGAGCGAGGCCACCTTCACTGCCCAGATAGTGAAGAACAAATAATAGTACCTACACCCATATCGGGAAGAGAGAGAACCCTCGCGCGCGCGTATTAATACGCGCGCGTGACTGTTTGGTGCTTGCACCACTTGCACCACTTTTTTATAACGCGAAGACCTCCCAGCACAATTGGGAGGCCATTTTTTTCACAGAAGGCCAAGATTTTTTCACAGGAGGCCGAGTTTTTTTCACAGGAGGCCGAGATTTTTTCACAGGAGGCCACCACGTAAAAATCACGAACAATCACTTTGATGTGGTGCAAGTGGTGCAAGCACCACACAGTCACACGCGCGTATAAAACGCGCGCGCGCGTGAGACCCGCCATTACAGAGTTACCGCAGGCACGCCCTGAGTAGGTGCGGGAGTAATGGCGCCCGTAGGTGCGGGAGTGATGACGCCCGTAGGTGCAGGAGTGATGACGCCCATAGGTGCAGGAGTGATGACGCCCATAGGTGCAGGAGTGATGGTGCCCGTAGAAACGGGAGTGATGGTGCCCGTAGGTACGGGAGTGATGGCGTCCGTAGGCACTCCCCTCCCATGTAGGGGAAAGGCTACGGGTAGGCGAGCTTGCTCGGGAATGGGGCAGGGGTGGGGTCAGTATTATCCCAATCCGCTTACTCAAGGGCATCTCTCACTCCTTCGGCTTGGGGGAATGACTACCCTCAATGTATTGTCTAACCTGCGCTTCGTCAAGCCCTTAGGAAGTTACTGACCCTACCCCTCCCCCTCCCCTACAAGGGAGGGGAGTGCCTACGGAGTCCAGGTCAACTCCTATATCATTGCCTTATAATAAGGGTCGCCTAAAGGCGAAATCTACACGAATATACGCAGGGACCCCGTAGGTACTCCCCTCCCTGATAGGGGCGGGGAGCTCCTACGGGCACCATCAGCCCCACCTACGGACGGACACGGTTATTTTCCGTGCTCTTCCGTGTTCTTCCGATGCTTATTTAATGACTACCTTATGCCCGTCCCTGATATACAGGCCCTTGCGCAGTTGACCATCAGCGGCTTTTCGACCCTCGATTCTGCGGCCGCCGAGGTCGTAGAGGGCGTCAGCATGGAAGCGTGAACCGTCAATGCACTCGATGGCCGAGGCCTCGCTGCCGAAGTCGAGGATGAACTGGCGGGCGGCGGCTGCCTCAGAGAACCGGAAGTAGGCACGGCAGGCCTTCAGCGTGCGGGCCTTGGCGGTGTGCTTCAGCAGGCTGCCGGTGGTCATGTAGTAGATGTCGTCGTTGGCTGGCGTGTCGATGGTGAAGGCGTTGTAGTAGCCAATGAACTGCACATGGCCGTCGGCCATGGTGATGGGCTCTATGTAGCTATCACCAGCCAGCTCGACATCCTTGAACGTGGGATTCGTGATGGTGGGCTGCTCGGTGTCGGCTTCCCACTTGATAATGTAGGGCACGCCGGCCTTAAGCGTCGTCACTGGCTCCGTCTCGCTGTCGGGGTTGCCGAAGGTCAGGGTGACGTGTGTGCCCGTCATGGTGGCGCCGGTGAGCGTCTTGGCGATGGCACCCTCAAGGGGAGAGCCTTCGAGCGTTACGTTGAAGGGGAGGCAGATGGTGTTCCACTCGCCGTCCTTGTAGAGGGTGCGGCCAGCGAGGGTCACGTTTGTTGTCTGGCCGCAGTACGCATCAATCACGTTGCTGTTCTTCTCCCACACAGGCTTCTTCGTGTCATTGTCGGCCAGGGTGATGCTTAATGTAAGATAGCCAGGATTGTCCTCGCCGCCATCGATGTGGGCATAGGTCATGTCTTTTGGATTCGAATCGTTATATGTCGTTCCTTGTCCTCCCACGAGGCTTGTGCAGTCACCAAACATGTCATCACTCGATTTCACATTGTCCGTCGTCCAGCTGCTGCTGACGTAGATGGTCTTCAATGAGCTGCAAACAAAAAACATATACTCCATATTCGTTACGTTGGCTGTATTGAAATTGAAACCCGAAAGGTCGAGGGACGCCAATGAGCTGCAAGATTCAAACATATGGCTCATTTCCGTTACGTTGGCTGTATTGAAGCCCGAAAGGTCGAGGGAGGTCAATGAGCTGCAATTAGTAAACATTCCATTCATAGTTGTCACTAAGGAAGTGTTCAGGTACGCTAAGCCCTCAATAGCCGCCAAATTCCTAAAATTCTCAAACCAGCCCCAGCATGAGGTAGGCCGTACGCTGGCGAAAGATTTATCAAACACCACTCTTGTACAAGCACCAGATACAGCATTTTTAAACTCGGGGAAGCCTTCGGTGGGCGTAGCTGTCACTTTGTCTCCACTCCATACTTGGGTAACGGTCTGATTGTCGTAGGTGTCGTCGGTTGCATACACCGTTGCGGAATTAATGAAATAAAGGGTGGTGTTGCCTGCGCACCAAATTGCCTGCGGCGTTGGTATCATAGTATTCGGAGTGAGATAGCCAGGATTGTCCTCGCCGCCATCGATGTGGGCATAATCCTTGTCTCTGTGGTCAATGTCATATTCTGTTCCTTGTCCTCCCACGAGGTTTTCGCAGCCATAAAACATGTCATCACTCGATGTCACATTGTCCGTCGTCCAGCTGTCGCTGACGTAGATGGTCTTCAATGAGCTGCAACCAGAAAACATATAGTCCATATCCGTTACCTTGGCCGTATTGAAGCTCGAAAGGTCGAGGGAGGTCAATGAGAGGCCATAACAAAACATTTCCCGCGTTGTTGTCACTTCGGTAGTGTTCAGGTACGCTAAGCCCTCAATAGCCATCAAATCATGAAACCAAGTAAACCAACCATAGCATGAGGTAGGCCGTACGCTGGCGAATGATTTATCGAACACCACTCTTGTACAAGCATCATATACAGCATCATTAAACGCGGGGTAGCCGTTGGTGGGCGTAGCTGTCACATCATCCCCGCTCCATACTTGGGTAACGGTCTGATTGTCGTAGGTGTCGACATCTGTATACACCGTTTCGGAATAAATGAAATATAGGGTGGTGTTGTCTTCGCACCAAATCACCTGCGGCAATTTCAGCGTGAGATAGCCAGGGTCCCCGATGCCATCAATACGGGCATATTCCTTGTCTATGTAGTCTTCGCTATAGGTCGTTCCTTGTCCTCCCTTGAGGTTTGTGCAGTCACCAAACATGTCATCACCCGATTTCACATTATCTGTCGTCCAGCTATTGCTGACGTAAATGGTCTTCAATGAGCTGCAACCAGAAAACATATACTCCATATTCCTTACTTTGGCTGTATTGAAGCCCGAAAGGTCGAGGGCCTCCAATGAGCTGCAATATTCAAACATATGGCCCATAGTCGTTACGTTGGTTGTATTGAAGCCCGAAAGGTCGAGAGTCTCCAATGATCTGCACCCATAAAACATCAAGTCCATTTCCGTAACGTTGGCTGTATTGAAGCCCGAAAGGTCGAGAGTCTCCAATGAGCTGCAATTTTCAAACATATGGCCCATAGTCGTAACGTTGGTTGTATTGAAGCCCGAAAGGTCGAGGGAGGTCAATGAGCTGCAATAAGCAAACATTCCATTCATAGTTGTCACTAAGGAAGTGTTCAGGTACGCTAAGCCCTCAATGGACGTCAACTTATTAAACCCATCAAACCAACCCCTGCATGAGGTAGGCCGTACGCTGGCGAAAGATTCATCGAACACCACTCTTGTACAAGCGCCACATACACCAACATTAAACTCGGGGTAGTCGTCGGTGGTGGGCGTAGCTGTCACATCAGTTCCGCTCCATACTTGGGTAACGGTCTGTTCGCCGTAGGTGTCGCCCTCTTCATACACCGTTGCGGAATTAATGAAATAAAGGGTGGTGTTGCCTGCGCACCAAATTGCCTGCGGCGTTAGTTTCATAGTATTCGAAGTGAGATAGCCAGGATTTTCCTCGCCGCCATCGATGTGGGCATAATCCTTGTCTATGTGGTCAATGTCATATTCTGTTCCTTGTCCTCCCACAAGGCTTGTGCAGCCAGCAAACATTTCATCACCCGATTCCACATTATCTGTCGTCCAGCCGTCGCTGACGTAGATGGCCTCCAATGAGCTGCACTCATAAAACATACCGTACATATTCGTTACGTTGGCTGTATTGAAGCCCGACAGGTCGAGGGTCTCCAATGAGCTGCAAGCTTCAAACATAAATTCTATATCCGTTACGTTGGCTGTATTAAAGCCCGAAAGGTCAAGGGAGGCCAATGAGCTGCAATAAGCAAACATTTTATGCATAGTTGTCACTAAGGAAGTGTTCAGGTACGCTAAGCCCTCAATAGCCGTCAAATAACTACAACTATCAAACCAACCATAACATGAGGTAGGCCGTACGCTGGCGAAAGATTCATCGAACACCACTCTTGTACAAGCACCAGATACAGCATTAGCATTATTAAACCCGGGGTAGCCTTCGGTGGGCGTAGCTGTCACATCATCCCCGCTCCATACTTGGGTAACGGTCTGATTGTCGTAGGTGTCGCCATCTGTATACTCCGATTCGGAATTAATGAAATAAAGCGTGGTGTTGCCTGCGCACCAAATTGCCTGCGGCGTGTTCTCCGCCCATGCACCTTGCAGGATTGAGAACAAGGATGCAAGCATAATAAGTAAGCTTTTCTTTTTCATGATATAAATAATTGTGTTGTTATCATCGCTAAAAACTGGCTTCGTCGGTTCACCCGGGGTGAAGGCGGGCGCGCCATGGCAGCCTACTCCATGGGGAAGAGGCCGTAGAGCTTGGCGTCAATCATGTCGGTGACCTGCTTCAGGTGGTCGGGGTTGTCGCCAAACTTGCAGTGGTCGCCGTCGACAATGATGAGCTGACCCTTGTAGCCTGCTATCCACTCCTCGTAGCGGCGCTCCAACCCCTGCAGGTAGTCGAGGCGCATGCTCTGCTCGTATTCACGCCCGCGCTTCTGTATCTGCGCCACTAGTGTGGGTATGCTGGAGCGTATGTATATCATGAGGTCGGGCAACTTCACCAGCGACATCATGAGGTCGAAGAGGTCTTTGTAGTTGGCAAAGTCGCGGTCGCTCATCAGGCCCTGTCCGTGCAGGTTGGGGGCGAAGATGCAGGCGTCCTCAAAGATGGTGCGGTCCTGGATGATGGTGTCCTGGCTCTTGCCTATCTCTACCACCTCCTTGAAACGCTTGTTGAGGAAATAAATCTGAAGGTTGAACGACCATCGCTGCATGTCGGCATAGAAGTCGGCCAGGTAGGGGTTGTTGTCAACGGGTTCGAAACGGGGCGTCCACCCGTAGCGGTGGGCTAGGAGTTTGGTGAGCGTGGTCTTGCCACTGCCAATGTTTCCGGCTATTGCTATGTGCATGGCTTTAGGTGTTAGGTTGATGGGGTGAGTGGTGGGAAGAGTCCGAAGAGTGTCTGGTCGATGCGGTCGACTATCTGCGCAAAGTCCTTGGGGTTGTGCTGGAAGTCGAGGCCGTCTTTCTCGACTATCATCACACGTCCGGGATACTTGTGGAGCACGAAGTCTTCGTAGCGGCGGTTGAGGTTCTCCAGGTACTCGAGCTGTATCTGCTGCTCGTACTCGCGTCCGCGCTTCTGTATGTTCCCCACGAGGTGGGCCACTGAGGCGCGCAGGTAGATCATGAGGTCGGGCACCCGTACCACCGTCATCATCTGCTCGAACAGCTCCATGAAGGTGTTGTAGTCGCGGTCGGAGAGGTGGCCCATGGCTTTGTTGTTCTCCATGAACACGTAGACGCCCTCGAAGATGCTGCGGTCCTGTATCACGGTGTGGTTGGCATGGGCTATGGCTATGAGGTCGCGGAAACGCTCCTTGAGGAAGTACACCTCGAGGTTGAACGACCAGCGGTGCAGGTCGCGGTAGTAGTCTTCGAGATAGGGGTTGCCCACCACTGCCTCGTAGCGGGCCTCCCAGCCGTAGTGACGGGCCAGCATGGCGGTGAGGGTCGACTTTCCGCTGCCAATGTTTCCTGCTACAACGATATGCATTGTTCTCTTTTGGGGTTTATGGGTTTTCGGTTATGGGGGCTCCCGCGGGGCTAACCGCCGGGCTCACTGGCTACGGGGCGGGGCACACCGACGGGTTCACTGACGGCAGGGCGACGGACTATTTCTTCCTGACAGGGTCGCAGGTGAGGCCGCAACCCAGCTTCTTGAAGATTTTGCGGTCTACCTCTGAGAGCATGACGGTGCTGTGCACCTGGCAGCCGCGCAGCTGGGGCAGCTGCTCGAGTGCACGGCGGCAGCGCTCGTCGCTCTGGCTGAGCACGCTCAGTGCCACCAGCACCTCGTCGGTGTGGAGGCGGGGGTTGCGCGCTCCCAGGTATTCGGTCTTGGTCTTCTGCACCGGCTCTATGAGGCTCTGGGGTATGAGCTTCGTCTCGTGGTCGATGCCAGCCAGGTGCTTGGTGGTGTTGAGCAGCAGGGCGGCGCTGCAGCCGAGCAGGGGGCTTGACTTGGAGGTGATGATGGTGCCGTCGCTCAGCTCGATGGCGGCGGCGGTGTGGCCGCTCAGCTCCTGCTTGGCGGCGGCTGCCACGGTGACGCGGCGATAGGCGGTGGTGATCTTTGCCTGGTTGAAGAGCAGCAGTATCTTGTTGACCTCGCGCTCAGTGTCGTATCCGTCGGCAAGCTTGTTGGTGGCGGTGTAGTAGCGGCGTATGATCTCGTCGCGACTGGCCTGGCAGCACACCTCGTCGTCGGAGATGCAGAAGCCTATCATGTTGACGCCCATGTCGGTGGGGCTCTTGTAGGGGCTGCCGCCGTATATGCCTTCGAAGAGGGCGTTGAGCACGGGGAAGATCTCTATGTCGCGGTTGTAGTTGACGGCTATCTTGTCGTAGGCCTCCAGGTGGAAGGGGTCGATCATGTTGACGTCGTTGAGGTCGGCGGTGGCTGCCTCGTAGGCTATGTTGACGGGGTGCTTCAGGGGCAGGTTCCACACGGGGAAGGTCTCGAACTTGGCATAGCCGGCGCGTATGCCGCGCTTGTTCTCGTTGTAGAGCTGCGAGAGGCAGGTGGCCATCTTGCCGCTGCCGGGCCCCGGTGCGGTGACGATGACGAGCTCGCGTGAGGTCTCCACGTAGTCGTTCTTTCCGAATCCCTCGTCGCTGGCTATGAGCTCTACGTTGTGGGGATAGCCGTCGATGAGGTAGTGTATGTAGGAGCGTATGCCCATGCGCTCCAGGCGGTGGCGGAAGAGGTCGGCGGCGTGCTGACCGTTGTAGTGGGTGATGACGACGCTGCCCACCATGAAGCTGCGGCTCTGGAACTCGTCGCGCAGCCGCAGCACGTCTTCGTCGTAGGTGATGCCGAGGTCGGACCGCACCTTGTTCTTCTCTATGTCGTCGGCGCTCACCACGATGACTATCTCTATGCTGTCGCGCAGCTGGGCAAGCATGCGCAGCTTGGAGTCGGGCTTGAAGCCGGGCAGCACGCGCGAGGCGTGATGGTCGTCGAAGAGCTTGCCGCCAAGCTCGAGGTATAGCTTTCCGTCGAACTGCTTGATTCGCTCGCGTATATGCTCTGACTGTATCTTCAGGTACTTCTCGTTGTCAAATCCTATCTTCATAGCGTTTCGCTGAATGATTGTTTATATTTTTGATGAATAATATAGATGATGCGGGGCTCACTGCTCAACATCGGGGAAGGCCTTGCCCTCCTGGAGCACTCGCAGTGCCTCCTTCACGGTGGGGTCGTTGCTGTTGACGTATTCCTGCCATGCCTCCTCGTTGAGGATGTTGTAGATGACGCGGCTGAAGATGAAGTCTTCGAGCAGCTGGCGTGAGTGCTGTATCATGAGGTTGCGGCGTTTCAGCCCCTTGGCGTCGGCATACTGCACGAACTTCTCTACGAGGTTCTGCTTCTTCAGGAAGCGCAGCATGTCGGCCGTGTCTTCAAATTCGCTGAGCTTCTGCCTGTTCTGGTCGGTGTAGTCGTAGCCAAACTGCAGCAGCAGTCCCGACATGACAGCCTCTTTATAATAAGATGTGTAGTTGGTGGTGTCTTCGGGCACGAAGATGTCGGGCGTGATGCCGCCTCCGCCATACACGGTGCGCCCCTTGATGAGTGTGTGATACTCTGGGCCGGTGTGCTTGATGCTGTCTTGCGAGAAGAACTCTCCGTGCTGATAGCGTGTGAGCAGGTCTTCCTCATACTGCTGATCGGTGCCGCTGGTGTAGGGCTTCTGTATGCAGCGCCCCGAGGGTGTGTAGTAGCGGGCTATGGTGAGCCTCATCATTGAGCCGTCGGTGAAGTCGAGCGGCTGCTGCACGAGGCCCTTGCCAAAGGAGCGTCGCCCTATGATGGTGCCGCGGTCGTTGTCTTGTATGGCTCCCGCAAGGATCTCGCTGGCCGATGCCGACCCCTCGTCGATGAGCACCACCAGGGGCATGTGCTTGTAGGAGCCTCGGCCGTCGCTTTTATGGTCTTCGCGTGGCGAGCGGCGCCCCTCGGTGTAGACGATGAGGCTGTTGCCGGGCAGGAACTGGTTGGCTATCTGCACGGCTGAGAAGAGGTAGCCGCCGGTGTTGCCGCGCAGGTCGATGACAAGCTGCTGGAATCCCTCCATAGAGAGCTGTGCCAGGGCGATGATCATCTCTTCGTAGGTATTCTCGCCAAAGTTCTTCAGCTTGACGTAGCCGGTGGTCTCGTCGAGCATGTAGGCGGCAGTGACGCTGTGGGTCTCTATCTTGTCGCGCGTCACGGTAAACTCCTTCACCTCGCTCTCGCCATAGCGCACGATGCCCAGCTTCACCTTCGTGCCCTTGGGGCCCTTGAGCTTGTGCATGGCCACATCGTTGGTGAGGGTCTTGCCGGTGAACACGGAGTCGTCGACGGTAACAATCTTGTCGCCCGCCAGCAGTCCTGCCTGCTCAGAGGGCCCACCGCTGATGACGTTCTGCACCCGCAGCGTGTCGTTGCGAATGATGAACTCTATGCCCACTCCGAAGAACGAGCCGCGCAGGTCGTCGTTGGCCGTCTCTACATCCTTGGCTGAGAAGTAGACCGAGTGGGGGTCGAGCTCGCCGAGGATGAGGGGTATGGCCTTCTCTACGAGGTCGGCCATGTCAACGGAGTCGACATACTGGTCGTCGAGCGTGTAGAGGAGGTTGCTCAGCTTGTTGCTGCCCGAGTTGATGATGTTCAGACGGTTGCCCTGGAAGTGGTTGCCGTAGAACGTTCCTATGACTATACCGATAATGGCTGATATGGCAAGCCACAGGGGGATGAAGCGATTGGTATTTGATTTCACTATTTCAGTATTTTTATCTATTTCACTATTTCGCTATTTCACGACGGCGGTGTCTGTCTAAACGGTAAGATGGTCGAGCAGCACCACTTCTATGCCAGCCCTCTCCAGCAGTTCTATGCCGTCGGTGAGCCGGTATTTCTCGCCATACACCACCCGCTTGATGCCAGCCTGAATGATGAGCTTGGCACACTCTATGCAGGGCGAGGCGGTGATGTAGATGGTGGCACCGTCGCTGTTGTTGCTGGAGCGGGCCAGCTTGGTGATGGCGTTGGCCTCGGCGTGCAGCACGTATGTCTTTGTCACTCCCTCGTCGTCCTCGCAAATGTTTTCGAAGCCGCTGGGCGTGCCGTTGTAACCGTCGCTGATTATCATCTTGTCCTTCACCACCAGCGCTCCCACCTGCCGCCGCTTGCAGTAGGAGTTCTCGGCCCAGATGCGGGCCATGCGCAGATAGCGCTGGTCTAAGAGTTGTTGTTTCTCGGTCATGGTGCTACTTTTTTGACTTATGGTGTATGGCTATTCCGTTGCGCTTCAGCAGTGCGTCGATGGTGGGTTCGCCGCCCTTGAAGTTCTTGTAGAGCGTCATGGGGTCGTCGGTGTTGCCGCGCGAGAGTATGCAGTCGCGGAACCGCTGCGCCGTGGCTGGATTGAAGATGCCGTGGCGCTTGAACACGGCGAAGGCATCAGCGTCGAGCACCTCGGCCCATTTATAGCTGTAGTAGCCGGCGGCATAGCCCCCTGCCATGATGTGGCTGAACTGTGTGGTCATGCAGGTGTCGGGGCGCTGCGGCAGGATGATGGCTTTCTGCCACGCCTCCTTCTCAAACGCCATGATGTCGTCGCTAAACTCGTCTTTCTTCGTATAGTAGGCCATGTCGAGCAGGCCGAAGCTCACCTGACGCATGCAGGCGTTGGCAACCATGTAGTTGCGGCTGCGCACCACTCGGCGTATGAGCTCGTCGGGCAGCGGCTCGCCCGTCTGGTAGTGGAAGGCGAAGGTGCGCAGGAACTCCTTCTCTATGGCGAAGTTCTCCATGAACTGCGAAGGCAGCTCTACGAAGTCCCACAGCACGTTGGTGCCGCTGAGGCTCTCGAAGCGGCAGTTGGAGAAGATGCCGTGCAGGGCATGTCCAAACTCGTGGAGGAACGTCTCTACCTCGCCCAGCGTAATCAGTGCCGGCTTGTCGGCCGTGGGCTTGGTGAGGTTCATCACCACACTGACGTGTGGTCGCACATTCTCGCCCTTACGGTCAATCCACTGCCCCTGGTACTGCGTCATCCAGGCGCCGCCCTGCTTGCCCTTGCGGGGGTGGAAGTCGGCATAGAACACCGCCAGGTAGGAGCCGTCGCGGTCGAACACCTCGTAAGCCTTCACATCGGGGTGGTAGACGGGTATCTGGCTGTTCTCCTTGAAGGTGATGCCGTAGAGGCGTGTAGCCAGGCCGAAGACGCCCTCAATCACCTTCTCCAGCTGCAGGTAGGGGCGCAGCATCTCGGCGTCGATATTGTATTTCTTCAGCTTCAGCTTGTGCGAATAGAAACCGATGTCCCAATGCTCCAACGTCCACTCCTCAGCCTCTTTTGACTTGCGAGAGTGCTTGCCTTGGGCCGACGCATGAGCCACCTTCTTCAGTTCCTCCAGCTCCTTGATGGCGGCGGGCTTATAGGCATCCACCAGCTGGTTGAGCAGACGGTACACGCCGCGCACGTTCTTGGCCATGCGGCAACTCAGCACGTAGTCGGCATAAGTTTTGTAGCCCAGCAGCTGGGCTATCTCACGGCGCAGGTTGATGAGCCGTTTACATATCTGCAGGTTGTTGTTCTCGTTGTCGTGAATGCCCTTGGTGTTGTAAGCCATATACATCTGGCGGCGCAGCTCCCTCTGGGTGCTGTAGGTCATGAAGGGCGAGTAGGAAGGGGCATCGAGGGTGAAGGTCCAGCCTTCCTCTCCCCGTTGCTTTGCCTCCTCGGCAGCGGCATCGATGGCCGTCTGCGGCAGTCCGTCGAGCTGCTTCTCGTCTGTGATGTGCAGGGTAAAGGCCTTGTTCTCCTTCAGCAGGTTCTGCGAGAACTGCAGCCCCAACAGCGAGGCCTCCTCGGTGAGCTGGCGCAGACGCTCCTTGCCCTGGGCATCTAACAGCGCACCGCTGCGCACAAAGCCCCGGTAGCAGTCGTCGAGCAGCCGCTGTTCTTCATGCGTCAGCTTGCGGTGGTGCAGGTGCACCTGCTTCACACGTTCAAACAGCTGCTCGTTGAGGCGCATGTCGTTAGCGTGCTGTGTCAATATGGGACTCATCTTCTGTGCCAGGGCGTCCATCTCGTCGTTGGTCTCGGCCGAGAGGAGATTGAAGAAGACGGTCGACACGCGGTCGAGCAGATCGTAGTACCCCTCCAAGTTCTCATCCTTGTTGATGATGGTATTGTCGAAGGTAGGCTTCGCAGGGTTGTTGATGGTCTTGTCGAGCAGCTCCTTGTCGCGGCGTATGCCCTCCATGAAGGCCTCCTCATAGTCCTCCATGCGTATACGGTCGAAGGGCACCGTGTCGTGCGGTGTCTGGTAAGGCTCAAAAAACGGGTTCTTTCTGTTTGAGGGAGTTTGCACTCCCTGATTCACTTCATTCATAGTGCTTCACATTCTTACGGTTTGCAAAATTACAAATATTCCACGAAAAACGCGTATCTTTTTACGATTATTTATTCATCGGCATTGTTTTTTTTGATTTATAGTGCAGCGGCCAATTGTCAAAGGCAAACGTACGAGGAATATGCTTCAAGAAGTCTATTTTGTAAACAAAGCAGAAAAACCCACCCGTTTTTGTTAGAATTGCGCAAGATTGTTTGGTGGTTTGGAATAAATGTCATAATTTTGCGTAAAATAACACAACAAGTAAAGGGCGCCACTGTAGCCACAAGACACGACGATTCATCACACCCTAACAACGAGAAATATGTACAACAGAGCATTTACACCAGAAAGAATAACTGAACTGAAACCGAATGAGATATTCGTGTTTGGAAGCAACCTTGACGGCTACCATGCCGGCGGCGCTGCATATCTTGCACATGCCAGGTTTGGAGCAGTATGGGGCCAGGGAGTAGGACTGCAGGGGCAGAGCTATGCCATACCCACCATGCAGGGCGGCGTGCAGACCATCAGGCCCTACGTGGATGAGTTTATCAGCTTTGCATCTTCCCATCCGGAGTACCTGTTCCTCGTCACCCGCATAGGCTGTGGCATTGCCGCATTCACACCACGCGACATTGCCCCGTTGTTTAAGAATGCCATCGACGTGGAAAACATCATCTTGCCCAAGGACTTTGTAGAGATTCTTTCATAGCAAATAAAAACACCAAACAACAACCCCCAGCATACACCATGAACATATTAGAACGTTTTATCAACTACACACAGTTTGACACACAGTCGGCAGAAGAGAGCCAGACCGTGCCAAGCACAGAGAAGCAACTCACCTTTGCACACTACCTGAAAGAAGAGCTGCAGCGCGAAGGACTGCAGGAGGTGGAGATGGACGACAAGGGATACATCTATGCCACGCTGCCAGCAACGCTGCACACAGACATTCCCACCATTGGCTTCATCTCGCACTACGACACCAGCCCCGACTGCTCGGGTGCCAACATCAAGCCACGCGTGGTGGAGCACTACGACGGCAACGACATTACTTTGAGCGAGGGGATGGTGCTCTCCCCTACCCTGTTCCCCGAACTGTTAGACCATGTGGGCGAAGACCTGGTGGTGACCGACGGACACACGCTGCTGGGCGCCGACGACAAGGCGGGCATAGCCGAAATAGTGGAGGCTATGGTGTGGCTGCAGCAGCATCCGGAAGTGGGGCACGGCAAGATACGCGTGGCCTTCAACCCCGACGAGGAGATAGGCATGGGTGCCCACCACTTCGACGTGGAGAAGTTCGGCTGCCAATGGGCCTACACCATGGACGGCGGCGACGTGGGCGAGCTGGAGTACGAGAACTTCAACGCGGCATCGGCCAAGGTCAACATTCGCGGCATCAGCGTGCACCCAGGCTATGCCAAGGGAAAAATGGTAAACGCCAATGCCCTGGCGGCTGAGTTTGCACAGCTGCTGCCCGCCAGCGAGCGGCCGGAGACCACCGAGGGCTACGAGGGATTCTACCATCTGATAGGCATACAGGCCAACACCGAGCAGGCTCGACTGTCGTACATCATACGCGACCACGACCGCGAACGGTTTGAAGAGCGCAAGCGCTTCATGCAGCAGTGCGTCGACACCATGAACGCTAAGTATGGCGAGGGCACGGTGACGGCCGACGTGAACGACCAGTACTACAATATGCGCGAACGCATAGAAGACGGCAACATGCATGTGGTGGACATAGCGCTGAAGGCCATGGAGGCAGCAGGGGTAAAACCCAAGGTGAAACCCATACGCGGCGGCACCGACGGCGCACAGCTCTCGTTCAAGGGACTGCCCTGCCCCAACATCTTTGCCGGAGGCCTCAACTTCCACGGCCCCTATGAGTTCGTGCCCATACAGTCTATGCAGAAGGCCATGCGAGTCGTCGTTGAGATATGCCGCCTCACTGCCCAACAGTAGGCACGGATGCTCCTCTACATTCATATTCCCTTCTGTGCAAGCCGCTGTATATACTGCGGCTTCTACTCCACCACGCGCATAGCCGACCGACAGCGCTATGTAGATGCCCTCTGCCGGGAGATGGAGCTGCGCAGCGAGCCTCGTCAGCACATAGACACCGTGTATCTGGGCGGTGGCACGCCGTCGCAGCTCACCACCGACCAGCTGCGGCAGCTCTTCGCCTGCATTTATAAGAAGTATGACGTGTCGGCACTGGCTGAGGTGACCATGGAGTGCAACCCCGACGACGTGACTGCACACTTTGCCGAAGCCATTCGCCACATGCCCGTGAACCGCGTGAGCATGGGGGCACAGACTTTCAGCGACAAACGCCTGCGGCTGCTACACCGACGCCACACGGCAGAACAGGTGGCCGAGGCTGTGGAGCGGCTGCGCCAAGCTGGCATAGCCAACATCAGCATCGACCTGATGTATGGTTTTCCTAATGAGACACTCAGCGAGTGGCAGGCCGACATCGACACGGCAATAGGTCTCGGCCCAGAGCATCTCTCAGCCTATCTGCTCTCGTACGAGGAGGGAACACCACTCTACAACATGCTGCTGCAGGGCAAGGTGACAGAGCCTGAAGAAGAACTGCAGCGAGAGATGTATTACACACTGAAAGACAGACTAGAAGAGGCTGGATACGAACACTACGAGATATCGAACTTTGCACGCCACGTTCCACTGGCAACGCCCGCCTCTCAACGCCCGCCTCACATCACGGTCCCCTCGCCCTACCGCTCACGACACAACAGCGGATATTGGAATCACACGCCCTACATAGGACTGGGTGCCGGCGCCCACTCGTTCGACGGCAAGCGCCGCCAGTGGAACGTGGCCAACCTCAGTGCATATATGGAGCAGATAGAAAACGGCAGCGTGCCCGCAGAGGGCGAGACGCTACACGCCAACACACTCTACAACGAGATGGTGATGACACGACTGCGCACGGCCGACGGGCTGCCTCTGCACCTGCTCACCAGCCACCAGCAACGCTACTGCCTAAGCCAGGCACAGCGCTACATAGACGGCGGACTGCTGGCTCATCACACAGGCTCAGGCCTTAGTAACGGTGTGTTGCGTCTCACGCGGCAAGGCCTCTTTGTTAGCGACATGGTGATGGCAGACCTGATGATGGAATCAGCATCCTGAAGTCTGGCAGCAAATTTGCTCTGCGGATGGGGAAAAATAAAGTTTTTTATTGGCTTATTCATTTTTTATGTTTACCTTTGCAGCCACCAAGCAGGAGCTTCGGCATTCCTGCAGAAGAAGTGAAACCGCCACCAACGGCGGCTCTCCTACAGGAAGCAGGTAAATAACTTTATACATATAGAAGCGTACTATTCGAAACGAAAGAAACAGATACATGGACGAGCAGAAAGTAATCATTTCGAAAAACCTGGAGCAGACGCTGTCAACGGCCATAGCCAACATTGGTCCCGACCGTCTGGTAGTACTCTGCGACGAGACCACACGACGCCTGTGCTGGCCCGTAGTGAGCCACTACGAGTGTCTGCAGGGGGCAACACACATCGACATCAAGGCGGGCGACGAGCACAAGACGCTAGAAAGCCTCACTCATGTATGGGAGGAGCTGCAGCGGCTGGGGGCCACACGCCACTCACTGCTGGTGAACCTGGGCGGCGGCATGGTGACCGACCTGGGCGGCTTTGCAGCATCCACCTTCAAGCGCGGACTGCATCTCATCAACATACCCACCACGCTGCTGGCCATGGTCGATGCCAGCGTGGGCGGAAAGACAGGCATCAACTTCGGCGGACTGAAAAACGAACTAGGCGTGTTTCGCAATGCAGAGGCCGTTATACTCGACACCACCTTCCTAGGCACACTCGACCAGGAAAACATGCTCTCGGGCTACGCAGAGATGCTGAAACACGGGTTGATAAACGTCAACGATAACGTCAACGATAACGTCAACGATAACGTCAACGAAAACCTGAAAAAGCTTCTCGCCTTCAACATTGAGCAGCCCGACCTGCGGCAGCTAGGCGGCATGGTGGCAGAGAGCGTGCTGAAAGTGAAACAGCGCATTGTGCTGCAAGACCCGCACGAGCAAGGGCTGCGCAAGGCATTGAACTTAGGCCACACCGTGGGGCACGCCTTCGAGGCGCTGGCACTGAAAAGAAAACCCATACTCCACGGATATGCCGTGGCCTACGGCCTGGTGTGCGAGCTCTACCTCAGTGTGACGAAGATGGGCTTCCCCGTAAACGTCATGCGCCAGGTGGTGCAATTCATCAACGAGCACTACGGGCGCATGCCCATCACCTGCGACGACTACCCCACCCTGCTCCAGCTGATGACGCACGACAAGAAGAACACTGGCAGCGAAATCAACTTCACACTGCTAGGCGGCGTAGGCGACATACGCATCAACCAGACCGCCACCAAAAAAGAGATAGAAGAGGCCCTCGACTTCTACCGCGAGGGGCTGTGAAGAAAGAAGACGTAATCATTCCTGCGGCTGAATGATGTTCAGGCAGAGTACTCTGTGCGAGAATGAGGGTGCCCGTAGGCCTATGTCGCCTATTGCCTCGGCTTCGAGAATCCCACTCATTTCAGCCGTATCTTCAAACAGCAATACGGTTAAGCCCCTTCGCAGTCGTAAACAATACAAGCAAGAAAGAACGCCCTATTTTCCTTCCCTATATTGCAGTGGAGTCAGACAAACTGGCCAAGCGTCCTGGCAATACCTCGAAGCGACAGTCCTGAGCAATATGCTGAAGCTTTCTAGCAGATGATCGATGCTCGTGAAATTTCTGCTGCAAAATTAGACCTTTCCCGCATCCTGAATGCCATTGAACTTTATACAGAGGCAGGCCGCAAGGCAAGTCGTGAACTTGGTGAAAAGGCCTTTACAAAGGAAGCTACGATGTCGTGGGTAGAGAAGGGCGTGATTACCACCGTACCTATCAACGCCCTCTTCGACGTGCTGGAGCAGACGGGCGAGGAAGAAGTGACTTATACCGTCGAGGACGTGACCGTTGCAGGCAACATCGCCTTTGTGCGCATCTCGTCATCGTTCAGCAAACTGACCACCTTCAACGACATGTTTACCCTGGCTGAGCAGAACGGTAAGTGGAAGATTGTCAGCAAGATCTACAGCGTGAAATAATGTTTATTTAGTTAGGGACTAATATAGCTGTCAAGTGCTATTCAGTCTTAATTATTTCTAAATAGTTGCAAATCAGACAACAAAAATCGACAACTCTGAAGAATACTTTCTAACTTTGCATAAAAAAAGAAATGAAAAAGTATCTTTTCAGTGTGGCTTTATTGCTGTTTCCACTTATGGCTTTTTCACAAAAAGGCCATGCATCTGCTTATACAACCGAACCAGGGATGCTTACAGAAATGATTTTGTCGCAGGAACATCCTGATTCTATTGTTTGGCTAAGCATTTCAGGCATTATTAGTAAGCAGGATATTGAGACTTTACGTAGTCTACCCCTTTTAAAGACATTACACATGCGTGGAACAGAAATAGACGAAATACCGGATTCTGCCTTTTATGGAATGCAAAATCTAGAGGACATTTCATTGCCTAAAAAAGCAAAAGTAATAGGAAATGTCATATTAAAGAATTGTCCAAAACTCAGAAAAGTTCGGTTGCCCAAAAGACCTGTCTCTATTGGGGAAAAAGCTTTTGAAGGTATAAATCCTCAAATAATAAGGAAATAATTTTTGGCTAAGATAACGAAATTCCCATCTGCCCTGATTAGCGGTGACTGCACTACATCGTCGCTGGTACTGGACGGCGGCAGCATCATCGACCAGTGCATCGTGACGTCTGGTGAGCGAGGCACGTTCTTCCTCGAACAACACCTGCTCTATGTCGTGTTGGGAGGAAGCGTAAAGCTGACCTGCGGACGGCAGTCGTGGACGGTGGGCAAGAACGAAATGATACTGCTTCGACGGGCGCAAAGTGTCAGTTACGAGAAGCAAGGCTCTGAGGAAACAGGACTTTTCGAGAGCCAACTCTTTGCCATCAACGACGAACTACTGAAAGACTTTCTCACGTCGCAACAGGTAGTCATCCCAGCGATGACCGAGGAATATGGTGCACAGGTAAGCCCCATGAGTGAACGGCTGGTGGCTTATTGCTGGTCATTGGCTCCTTACTTCAACGATCCCTCGCAAGTGAATCCCGGCCTGCTGCGTCTGAAGGTGATGGAACTGCTCTACAACGTGATGGACTGCTCGAAGAACATCTTCCGCCAGATGCTGCAGTTGCGCCAACCCGTGAAGACCGACATCCACCGTGTGGTGGAAGAGAACTACACGTCGCCCATCTCCCTCGATGAACTGGCTTACCTCTCAGGCCGCTCGCTATCGAGTTTCAAACGCGAGTTTCAGGATATCTACGGAGAACCACCTGCCCGCTGGATTCGCGAGAAGCGACTAGCGAAAGCCCACGAGATGCTGCGCTCGTCAAACCTTTCCGTGGCCGATGTCGCCTATAGCCTCGGCTTCGAGAATCCCACCCATTTCAGCCGTATCTTCAAACAGCAATACGGTTATGCCCCGTCTCAGTCGTAATCATGAAATAACACGATTTCCATCAAGATGTCGCAACGCTCATAGGCATTCCCTTTGAGTGGAATCTCCTAAATAATCTCAATTTTTATGCCATATTTGCTTGAATATGGCTTTATTTTGTATTTTTGTGGCAACAATAATTCAAAACAAATAGGGCAAGCGGTTGATAGAACAATCGGAATGATAGAATATGTATAGTCTGAATTATAAAGTAACGACAAGCACCTGCGACAGCGAAGGACGGCTGAAACTCTATTCAGCGCTCCAGATGATGCAGGACTGCTCAGAGATGTGGATTGACTCAGAACCTGGCGTTAAGCAGTATTTCACGGAGCAAAACATGGCTCAGCTGCTGGCAACACGTCAGGTTGAAATCGTCCGAGTACCAGAATACAAAGAGGAACTGACGGTGACGAGCTCCGTCTATGGCATGAAGCCCATGTTCGGATTCCGCAACACCTTCATCTATGATGCACAAGGTAATCCCTGCTACAAGACATGGAGCATGGGAGCATTTGTTGACAAGGTGGCTGGCAAGCTGAAGCGTGTGGATGATGCTACGATAGCATCCATGAATCTTGAGCCACAGTTGGGGATGAACTACAAAGATCGCCGCATCATTCTGCCAAAGATTGATGGTGAAGCGCAGGAACCCATCCGTGTGCTTCGCGCTGACATCGATTACAACAAGCACCTGAATAATGCCAACTATGTCCGAATGGCGATGGAACTTTTGCCAGAAGACTTCGTTGTTAGCGGTCTGCGGGTAGAATATCGGGTAGCAGCCAAGTTAGGCGATGCTCTCACTCCAACCATCTATCAGACTGATGGTGGTATCATAGTTGCCCTTTCCATTGGTACAGATGTAAGTGCAATTATTGAATTTACGTGATATGAAACAGTTTGTAGTAAGAGCCTACGATGGTAAGGGAATGCTGGACAAAAGGATGGAGGTGCGCACCCCGTCATTAGGAAGGCATGGAGAGAATCAGACAACTGTTATCTGTGCAGGTGGCCTGCTCGACGATGAGGGAAAGATGAAAGGCTACATGCTCGTTATGGAGTTCAAAAACCGTCAGGAACTTGACGAATACCTCGCTAACGAACCATACGTTCAGGAGCATGTGTGGGAGAAGATTGAGGTGGAACATATAAATGTGGTAATTCGATAATATGATGGATGTAACTGAGTTACATGACGAAAAGAACCTGCTGGTTCAGATGCAGAACAGATGGGAGAATAACGGCAGTCTGGATGCGATTGTCGATACCCATGACCCGTTCACTTGGAAGATGCTCCGAGGTTTGAACTGTCGGAAAAGATCTACAGTCTTCTGAGTCATGCCCTCACTGAGGATGAGAACCTGCTGCAGTCAAAGGTTCGAGTCCATCCCACTTTTGCCCCATAGCACTGTATAGGCATGGCATCGAGAGCAACATAAATATCTCATACACAAAGAAATACAAAAAATGGCAGATTGATGGAGAGGCTATAAACAATAGTGTCTTTTAGCAATAGCCCCCCAATCGCCCCCGAAATCGCCCCCGAAAAACAAAACAAAAATATCGCCAACTTACTGAAAGTCAGCGATATACACCAATACCTTGTGGAGCTGGAGGGAGTCGCGCTCGACGAAGTCGCTTTGCTTGCAAAGAACCCTCACGAGGGTGAGACCCATCAGCGGAACATGGTGGAGCTGGAGGGAGTCGAACCCTCGTCCGAACGAGGAAACCATACGCTTTCTACACGCTTATCCTGGACTTCATTTTCGTGTTGCGGCAAGACCCAGGCCACCAACCGCAACCTTATCCCTTAAAATTTCATCGCAACATCAGGGCCTGCTACGACTATTTCCGATTTTCCTGCGCCGCCTTGTCCTCAGATTCGGAACAACATCCTTGGGGCGACGTCTCGTTCCTCTACCTTGTAGTGGAATTAAGCCTCGAGTCTACTGTACTTCGACTAGGCAGCGAGAGCATACTCGTTGTTGCCAATTAATTTTCCTACAGAAGAGATTAAGGAGCCTCCCATAGACCCGCTCCGCGTGCTTACATACCATTTCATCCCGCCGTCAAATCCAGTCAACCCCATGGTTTCCTTCCTATCTGATTATCCGCAGATTAGAAATGATGCTGAAAAGCAGTGTACCCAGAATGTGCATGGAAGCACATCCACTCGGCACTTGGATAACGCTTTATCTGGGTGCAAAAGTACAACTATTATTTGGAATTACAAAACAAAACATAAAAAAATTATAAATAAGCCCATTTTATTTTGCATTGCGCTCCACTTTTTCGTAACTTTGTCATCAAAAAGGCGAAGTTATTTCGTCTCGGCAATGAAAATAAAACTCTTATTTTGCATTGCACTCAACTTTTCGTTACTTTGCAAATGAATTAGAGAACATACATCATTGAGAATACATGAGAAGATTTTTCGTTTTCATCTTTATTATCGCACTGTCCGCAGTGACAGGAATAGCACAAGTACAGCCGTCGTCTGCGTTGGTGGGGTCATGGACGGGAAAGCTTAATGTAGGCCCCGTATCACTGACGCTAGTGCTGCACCTGGAGCAAGCAGACGGCTATGTAAAAGTGGCGTTGGACAGTCCTGACCAGGGAGCCAAGGGCATTCCCGCCACGAAAGAATATCTAACGGACGACTCGCTGGCTGTGAAGGTGGAGCAGATAGGCATGACCTACCGCGCGCGGCTGAGGGATGGCAAGCTGGATGGCACCTTCTCGCAGAACGGTTTTTCCACATCGCTCGTAATGACGAAAGGCGAGGCGACCGAGGCGAAACGCCCGCAGACCCCACAACCGCCATTCCCCTACGAAACAGAGGAGGTGACCTTTACTAACGACACCGACGGCGCCACGCTGGCCGGCACGCTGACTTGGCCTCTGGGCTACGACAGAAAGCAGAAGCCTATAGTAGTACTGCTTGTTACGGGCAGCGGCCAGCAGAACCGCGATGAGGAGTTGTTCCAACACAAGCCCTTCCTTGTCATTGCCGACTATCTGGCTCGTCAGGGCATTGCCACGCTGCGCTACGACGACCGTGCCACTGCCGCTTCCACGGGGGGAGACGTAGCGAATGCCACCATCAGGGATCTTTCGCGCGATGCAGCTGCAGGTCTCGCATTCCTGCGCAAGAAGAAAGCCTTCAGCAAGGTTGGACTGCTGGGGCACAGCGAGGGAGGAGCCATCGCCTTCATGCTCGCCGCCAACAAACAAACCGACTTCATCATCTCGCTGGCAGGTCCCGGCGTGAAAGGCGACACGCTGCTGGCAGCTCAGAACAACCGCATCCTGTCGCTCTCAGGAATGCCTGCCAACATGAGCGTGGAGAAGCTGCGCCAGCAACTCACCGCCAATGGGTCGGCCTGGCTAAAATGGTTTGTCGACTACGACCCGGCAGCCGATATCAGAAAGACCCGATGCCCCGTCTTTGCCCTCAACGGCAATCGCGACTGCCAGGTCATCTCCACGCAAAACCTCCCCGCCATACAACAGCTACTGCCGAAGTCGAAGCGCAACGTCATCAAGGAATATCCCGCGCTCAACCACTTGTTCCAGCACTGCACTACAGGACTCGTCACCGAATATGGCCAGATAGAAGAGACCATAGCGCCCGAAGTACTCAGTGACATTGCTCAGTGGCTGAACGGTTTTAAATAGAAGAGAAGCGGGGCAACAAGGCTATTTTTACTCCTGCGCGCTGAAAAAAAGAAATAGTTTTTCTTTGGCAATGATATAGCAGTTGACCTGCAGGGGGTAGGTGTGTGGGCTACCCTGAGTGTATTTGCCTGCCCTGAGGGAGCTCTCCCCTGTGGCAACAGATCTTTAAGATGATCTTCATGCCGAATCATCCTTGGTTCAGAAGAGGATACCGCCTCGCGCGCGCGATATATACGCGCGCATGATTGTGTGGTGCTTGCACCTCTTGCACCACATAGTGACCTTAGCTGCCCTGCCACCCAGCCTTTGCCCCCGCCACAAAGTGCATAAATATGCATTTCTGGGGAGCCGCCCTGTGAGAAAAAGTGGCCGCCCCGTGGAAAAAAGTGGCTTCCATTTTTTCACGGGGCGGCTCCACATGGGAGAACCGGGCCGCCATGGGTCAGCGGCATGCCGTTATGCATAAATATTCACACAAAATGAATAATTATGCAGGATGAAACAAATAGAAAAGCATGAGACAAATAGAAACAGTCAGCTCGCACCCGTTACCTCGCCACGCGGTACATGGTCGTTGGATGGCGGGTGTGGTGCAAGTGGTGCAAGCACCTTTCACTCACGCGCGCGTATATATATGGGGATTTTCATCCGACCATTACATTCAGGGCACTATCACTCCCGCGCAGAGTAAAAGGTCTATAGGCGCGGGAGTGATGGTGCCAGTAGGCGCGGGAGTGATGGCGACCGTAGGCGCGGGAGTGATGGCGCCCGTAGGCACTCCCCTCCCATGTACTACTCTTTATACACATCTTTTAACCTTTTAGTCCCCCCAAAAATCGGTGTAAAAATTTGCGTGTTTAAAGGGATTTTCGTACCTTTGTATGTGTTCCAGTAATATTTAGCGGCATCGGCAAAGATGCCAGGATCGGAAAACG